>Ga0136617_10000058_pt1 | contig 70907 bp, 65 predicted proteins | sample AntDrymUQ3222106_2_FD_129672 | JGI IMG/M metagenome (GOLD analysis project Ga0136617, IMG submission 129672) | Polar desert sand microbial communities from Dry Valleys, Antarctica - metaG UQ322 (21.06) | ecosystem: Environmental > Terrestrial > Soil > Desert | place: Antarctica: Dry Valley...
CGACGAGTCATGCATGGGGGACGGGATGGTCGACGCGGCGTGCGGCGCGATCCGACGCGCGGTCGGCATCGACGCGACATTGCTCACGTTCAATGTCGCCGCCGTAACCGGTGGCATCGATGCCCTGGGTGACGTGAGTGTGCAGGTCGAAGTGGACGGCCGGCGCTTCGCCGGGCGTGGGGTATCCACCGACATCGTCGAAGGCAGCGCGAGGGCCTACCTCAACGCGCTGGGCAAGTCCGTTCGGCTGCGGCAACCGGTCACAGCGGAGATGAGCTAACGAAAGGCAGCAAGCGTCATGATTACGATCAAGGTGACCGTCGACCCCGACCAGACGCCCCAGGAGGAGGCGGAGTTGGTCGCGCGCGTGGCCTCCGCCGTCGCCGAGAGCACGGGCGACAACACCGTCGCGTTCGAGCTGACCAGCCCCGAGCAGGTGTCGGTCTCGGGTTCGCTGGCCACCCGGATGAGCTCGGCGGCGCGCTGGAACGCCTAGGAGCACGGGTCACCACCACGTCGCCACTCGGGTGACCCAAGCCGTGGGCGTAACGCGTCCGAGGACGATCGTGGACAAGGTCTGGGACCGCCACGTCGTCAGCCGTGACGACAGCGGTTCCGACCTGCTCTACGTCGACCTGCACCTGATCCACGAGGTCACCAGCCCGCAGGCTTTCGAGGGCCTGCGGCTGGCCCGTAGGGGAGTGCGGCGCCCCGACCTGACGCTGGCGACCATGGATCACAACGTGCCGACGACCGCCCGCTCGTCGCCCGTCGTGGATCCACTGTCGCGACGGCAGATGGAGGCGTTGGCGACCAACTGCGCCGAGTTCGGCATCCGGCTGTTCGGGATGCGATCGCCGCAGCAGGGAATCGTGCACATGATCGGTCCCGAGCTCGGTCTGACCCAACCCGGCATGACGATCGTCTGCGGAGACAGCCACACGGCGACGCACGGTGCCTTCGGGGCGCTGGCGTTCGGCATCGGCACCTCGGAGGTCGAGCAGGTGCTCGCCAGCCAGTGTCTACCGCAGCGGCGGCCGCAGGCCATGGCCGTCGACGTTTGTGGCACCCTCCCCTTCGGCGTGACCGCCAAGGACCTCGTCCTCAACGTCATCGCGGACATCGGCGTCGACGGCGGCGCCGGCCACGTCATCGAGTACCGAGGCGATGCCATCACGTCCCTGTCGATGGAGGGGCGGATGACGGTGTGCAACATGTCGATCGAGGGCGGCGCTCGCGCCGGGCTCGTCGCCCCCGATGAGACGACCTTCGCCTGGCTGGAGGGCCGGCCGCACGCGCCTCACGGCAGCGAGTGGGACGCCGCCGTCGCCGACTGGCAGACCCTGTCCAGCGACGAGGGCGCGACCTTCGACCGCCTCGTGGAGCTCGACGCCACGACGTTCGCGCCGACGGTGACATGGGGCACGACCCCGGCGATGAGCGTCGCCGTCACGGGGCGGATACCAGTCCCGGAGCAGACCCGCGACGCCACGCAGGCGCGGCGGTCGCTGGCCTACATGGGGCTGAGCGGCGGTGAGGCGGTGACCGACCTGCGGCTGGACCGCGTCTTCATCGGCTCCTGCACGAACGGCCGCATCTCCGACCTCAGGGCGGCGGCGCACGTGGTGGACGGGCGGCGCGTTGCCGACGGCGTCAGGGCGATGGTCGTGCCTGGCTCGTATCCCGTGAAGCGGCAGGCCGAGGCCGAGGGCCTCGACGTGCTCTTCCGCGCCGCCGGCTTCGAGTGGCGCGAACCCGGCTGCTCGATGTGTTTGGGGATGAACCCCGACATCCTCGAGCCGGGGGAGCGCTGCGCCTCGACCTCAAACCGCAACTTCGAGGGCCGGCAGGGCAAGGGCGGCCGCACCCACCTCGTGAGTCCAGCGATGGCTGCCGCCGCCGCGATCCACGGGCAATTCGTCGACGTGCGGGAGATGATCCGGGCATGAAGGCCATCACCGTCGTCGAGGGCCGGATGGCGCCGCTGGACCGCGCCGACATCGATACAGACCAGATCATGCCGAAGCAGTTCCTGAAGCGGATCGAGCGCACTGGCTTCGGCGAGTACGTCTTCCACGACTGGCGCGCCGACGGCGACTTCGTCCTGAACGACCCGCGCTACGCCGACGCCAAGGTTTTGGTCACCGGGCCGAACTTCGGCTCAGGGTCGTCGCGCGAGCATGCGCCGTGGGGATTGCAGCAGTATGGCTTCGACGCGATCGTCGCCCCGAGCTTCGCCGACATCTTCCGCACGAACTGCGCCAAGAACGCCCTGCTCACCGTCACGCTGCCGGCCACCACGTGCGAGCAGCTGGTCGTGATGGCGCAGGCCGACCCCGAGGCGGTCTGCCGCATCGATCTGCGCCACCAGGAGCTCGTGGCGTGGTCGGGCGACGGCGGGCCGCAGTGCCAGCCCAGCCCGCCGGACCTTCAGGCCGAGTTCGAGATCGACCAGCGCGACAGACGCTGCCTGCTCGAAGGGCTCGATGACATCGCCCTGACCCTGCAGGATGCCGCGGCGATCGATGCCTTCGAGCAGCGGCGGCCGACGCACCTGCCGATCGCGACGGCCGCGACGAGCCCCGGCGGTTAGCTCAGATCTCGGGCCCGAACCGCCCGGACGTCGCGCACGTGATCAGATCGCGGGCTACGGCGTGCGCTCCGAGAGGGCGATGTCGTCGGGGCGGACCGGGACGCGGCACAGGTCGATGCCGGTGGCGGCGCGGATGGCGGACACCACGGCGGGGGTGGAGGAGATGGTCGGTGGCTCGCCGACGCCCTTGGCGCCGAAGGGCGCGCCTGGCTCGGGCTGCTCGATGAGGGTTGCCTGCACGTCGGGCATGTCCAGGGCGGTGGGGATGAGGTAGTCGGTGAACGACGGGTTCCGGATCCGGCCGCCGTCGACGACGATCTCCTCCATGACCGCCAGGCCGAGGCCCTGGGCGATGCCGCCCTCGATCTGGCCGGTGACCTGCAACGGGTTGAGCGCCTTGCCGACATCCTGGCCGGTGGTGATCTGCAGCACGCGGATCAGCCCGAGCTCAGGGTCGACGTCGACGACCGCACGGTGGGCGGCGAAGGCGTAGGACACATGGGCGTCGCCTTGCCCGTCGTCGTCCAGCGGCATGGTCGGGGCGTGGCGGTACTCGCGCACCTCCTCGACCGGCCGGCCGCCTAGCGCATCGGTCAGCGTCAGGCGGAACCTGCCCTCCACTCCGACGACCTCGCCGTTGCGCAAGGTCAGCAGCTTTCGGCGGGCGCCCTGCACCTCCACACCTCGGGCCTCGGCAACCCGCTCCAGCAGGGAGTCGCGTACCGCCAGAGCAGCCGCCTGCACGGCGCCGCCGCTCATCCAAGTCTGGCGCGAGGCGCTGGTCGACCCGGCGGAGCCGACCCGGGTGTCGGCGGCCCGCAGCACCACCCGGTCGACGCCGAGGACGCTGCGCACGATCTGCTGTGCCAGGGTCACGAACCCTTGCCCGACCTCGGCGGCGGCACAGTGCACGGTGGCGACCGGCTCGCCGTTCACGCCCTCCTCCAGGCGCACGGCAGCGGTCGAGAAGTCGTCGAAGCCCTCCGAGTACATCAGGTTCTTGAAGCCGACGGCGAAGCCAACCCCGCGGCGGACATCGGCGCGGTCGGCGGTGCGCCCTGCGCCGCCGGGCAGCAGCAGCGGATCGTCGGGCCCGCCGCCCTTGCCCGTAGGCTCCGGCGGCAGGGGATGGGCAACCGCGGCCTCGATGCACTCGCGCGCCGGCGCCGTGCCGGTGATGCGCTGCCCGGTGATCAGCTCATCGCCGCTGCGCAGGGCGTTGCGCAGTCGCAGTTGCACCGGGTCCATGTCAAGGGCGGCCGCCAGCTTGTCCATCTGCGACTCGTGGCCGAAGCACGCCTGCACCGCCCCGAAGCCGCGCATGGCGCCGCAAGGGGGGTTGTTGGTGCGGACCACCCACGCGTCGATGTGCGCGTTGGGCACCCGGTACGGGCCGCAGGAGAAGCACGCGGCGTTGGCGATGACCGCCGTAGAGGAGGAGGCGTAGGCACCGCCGTCCAGCAGCAGCCGCGCCTCAACCTTGACCAGGTCACCGTTACTGTTGGCGTGGTGGCGGTACCACATGCGCGCGGGGTGGCGGTGGACGTGACCGAAGAAGGACTCCTCGCGCGAGTACAGCATCTTGACCGCCCGCCCGGTGCGCAGCGCCAGCAGGCAGACGTGGACCTGGAGGCTGACGTCCTCGCGGGCACCGAAGGCTCCACCCACCCCCGACAGCGTCAGCCGCACCAGCTCGGGGGCCAGGCCGAGGCAGGCGGCGACCTGGTCGCGGTCGACGTGCAGCCACTGCGTCGAGATGTACAGGTCAACGCCGCCGTCGTCGCCGGGGATCGCCATGCCCGACTCGGGACCGAGGAAGGCCTGATCCTGCATCCCAACGGCGTAGGCGCCCTCGACGGTGACCTCTCCGGTCGCCTCGAGGTCGCCGTGGCGGATCGTCAGGTGCCGGAAGACGTTGCCGTCGGGATGCACCGGCGGCGCGTCGATGGCCGCCTCAGGGTCCACGACGGCGGCCGTCGGCTCGTAGTCGACCTCGATGGCTTGCACCGCGCGCCAGGCGATCTCGGGATGGTCGGCGGCGACGGCGGCGACCGCCTCGCCCTGGTAGCGGATCACGTCGGAGGCGAACACCGGCTGGTCGGCGTGTTCGAGGCCGTAGTTGGGTTCACCCGGCACGTCGTCGGCGGTGAGGACGGCATGCACCCCCGGGATGCGGCGGGCCGCTTCGGTGTCAAGGTCACGGATTCGCGCAGACGGGTGCGGGCTGCGCAAGGTGCGCCCCCACAACATCCCGTCCGCCCACAGATCCGACGAGAAGGCGAACTGCCCCTTGACCTTGGGGATGCCGTCGGGGCGCGACGAGCTGGTCCCCACGCCACGGTCGGTGGAACGCTTGCGGTCGCTGTGAGGTGGCGCCGTCGGCGCCGTCGGTGCAAAGGGAGCCGCTGCGGAGAGCACCGGCTTCACGGCTGGGTTCCCGCACGCTGCCGCTGCACGTCCACAACCGCCTGCAGGATCCGCCCGTAACCGGTGCAGCGGCACAGGTTGCCCGAGATCGCCTCGCGCACAGTCAGTTCGTCGGCATCGGGCACCCGGTCGAGCAGGTCGTGCACCGCCACGATCAAGCCAGGGGTGCAGAAGCCGCACTGGACCGCGCCGGCGTCCAGAAAGTGCTGCTGCACGTCGGACAGACCGTCACCCGGCTCCAGCCCCTCGACCGTGACGACCTCGGAGTCGACCGCGTCGGCGGCGAGCACGCAGCACGACACCACCAGGGTTCCGTCGAGGAACACCGAGCACGACCCGCACTCGCCCTGCTCGCAGGCGTTCTTCGAGCCGGGAAGGCCCAGGCGCTCGCGCAGCACGTACAGCAGGCTTTCGCCGAGCCACGCCGCCTTGACCGACTCCTCGCGGCCGTTGACCTGCAGCGTGTAGGACTCCGACTCGTCGGTCAGCCGGGAGCCGGCGGGCGCGCCCTCGGCGGCGGCTTCGACCTGGCTGCGGCCGGCCTCGGCGTAGCCGGGATTGCGATCGGAGGTCATGCGCGCAAGCTCCTGGTCAGGGCACGCCGGGCCATCACCTTGACGGTGTGGCGCCGGTACTCGGCGGTGCCCCGGTGGTCGGTGATCGGTTCGGCGGCGGCGGCCGCGAGCGCGGCGAAGCGGTCGACGGCGTTGGTCTCGGCGTCCAGTGTGTCCCAGTCCAGCGCGTCGCTGATGAAGTCCTCGGCCTCGGTCGGGCGCAGCGGTCGCGCAGCGACCGAGCCGAAGGCGCAGCGCACGCGCCGGTGGTCGGTGTCCACGACCATGGCGCAGCAGGCGATCGAGATCACCATGGCGTTGCGGGTGCCGACCTTGAGGAACTGCTGGGGACCGCGGACGGCGGGGAAGCGCACCTCGCTGATCACCTCGCCGGGCTGGATCGCGGTTCGCTTCGCCGCCGTGATGAAGTCGGCCAGCGGCAGGCGTCGGGTGCCGTCGGGCGAGGCCAGCACGACATCAGCCTCGACGGCCGCGAGGAACGGCAGGGTGTCACCGGCGGGGCTCGCGGTGGCGACGTTGCCGCCGATGGTTCCGGCATTGCGGATCTGGGGCGACCCGACCGTCCGTGCGGCGGCCGCCAGAGCGGGCAGGGCCTCGGCCAGCTCGGTCTGCATCTGCGAGTAGGTGACGTTGGCACCGAGGACGACCTCGTCGCCGTCGGTGGCGTGGTGGCGCAGCTCGGCGACGCGCCGCAGCGCCACGACGTCCGTTGGCCGGCGATGGCCGAAGTTCACCTCCACCATGAAGTCCGTTCCGCCCGCCAGCAGCTGCGCGTCGGGCATGGCCGCGAGCGCATCGACGGCCTGGCTGAGCGTCGTCGGCCGAGCGACCGTCATGCCTCTCCTCGCCGTCGGGTGGTCCCGCGATCCTAGGTCCCCGGCCCGAGGTGCTGTGACTTTGCTACCCGTGCGGCGGCAAGGTCACAGCACCCCGGGTTGACATGCCGGTGGCCGGGACCGATGTTGCCAGCGATGCCCGACTTCGTCTTGCGCAGCCGGCGGGTCGTCACGCCCGAGGGCGAGCGGCCCGCCGCCGTGCACATCCGCGCCGGCGTGATCGCTGCCGTCGGCGACTTCGACGATGTGCCGGCGGGCGCGCCGACCGTCGAGGGAGGTGAGGCGGCCCTGCTGCCCGGCCTGGTCGACATCCACGTCCACGTCAACGAACCGGGCCGCACCGACTGGGAGGGGTTCGCCACCGCGACCCGGGCAGCCGCCGCCGGCGGGGTCACGACCCTGCTCGACATGCCGCTCAACAGCATCCCGCCAACGACGACCGCCGCTCATCTCGCCGTCAAGCGGGCCGCCGCCGAGGGCCAGTGCTGGGTCGACGTGGGCTTCTGGGGCGGGGCGGTGCCGGACAACGCCGCAGACCTCAAGGCGCTGCACGATGCCGGCGTCTTCGGCTTCAAGGCGTTCCTCGTCGACTCGGGCGTCGCCGAGTTCGCGTGCCTGGACACGGCTGCGCTGGCGGCGGTCGCCGGAGAGATGGCGGTGCTGGGCGCCACGCTGATCGTGCACGCCGAGACTCCCGGGCCAATCGCCGTGGCCACCGCGGCCCTGGGTCATGCCGATCCGCGCCGCTATGCCACCTACCTGGCGTCGCGGCCGCCCGCCGCGGAGGAGCAGGCGGTGGCGCAGCTGGTCGAGCTGGTGCGGGCGCACGGCATCCACGTGCATGTGGTGCACCTGTCGGCCGCGGGCGCCCTGGCGCAGCTGCGCGCGGCTCACGCCGAGGGCCTGACGATCACCGCCGAGACGTGCCCGCACTACCTCGCGCTGGCCGCCGAGGACGTGCCCGACGGTGCGACGGCGCACAAGTGTGCTCCGCCGGTGCGCGAGGCCGCCAACCGCGAGCGGCTCTGGGACGGCCTGCGCAGCGGCGCGATCGACTTCGTGGTGAGCGACCACTCACCCTGTCCGAGCGATCTCAAGCGTCCCGACGACGGCGACTTCTTGCAGGCCTGGGGCGGGATCTCCTCACTGCAGCTGGGGTTGCGCGTGGTGTGGACCGAGGCCCGAAGGCGTGGCGCCTCCCTCGGTGACATCGCGCGGTGGATGGCCGAAGGACCGGCACGGTTCGCCGGGCTGGAGCGCAAGGGCTCCGTCGAGACCGGCAAGGACGCCGATCTTGTGCTGTTCGACCCCGACGTCGAGTCAACCGTGCAGCGCGACGAGCTGGAGCACCGCCACAAGCTGTCGCCCTACCTGGGCCACACCCTGGCCGGGCGCGTCGTCGCCACCTGGGTTCGCGGGGTGCGCGTGCAGCGCAACGGACACGTCGCCGGCGACCCCGCCGGGCGGCTGCTGGAGCGCACGTGACCACTGCGGCGGACCCCGGCTTCACGCAGTTGGTCGATCTGGCCGCCGTGCGGCTCGGCGGGATGGCGCTGGCCGCCAACGACGAGTTCTTCGCCGCCAAGGAGAACCTGCTGCTGGCGCGACCCCCGGTGTTCGACTCGCACCGCTACACCGACCGTGGCAAACAGATGGACGGCTGGGAGACAAGGCGCCGCCGCGAGTCCGGGCACGACTGGTGCGTGCTGCGCCTCGGCGTGCCGGGCATCCTCCGCGGCGTGGTCGTCGACACCAGCTTCTTTCGCGGCAACTACCCCGACCGCTGCTCGTTGGACGGCTGCGTCGCCGACGGGGCGCTGACCGCCGCAGACCTGACCGACGCCCAATGGTTCCCACTGCTGGGCGAGACACCCCTGGAAGGTGACGCGCGCAACGCCTTCTCGGTCGAGGCGTCGCAACGGGTCACGCACCTGCGGCTGAACATCTTTCCCGACGGTGGTGTGGCGCGGCTGCGGGTCCACGGCGAGCCGCTGCCCGACCTTCGACGACGGGCAGCTCCAGATGAGCGGCTCGACCTCGCGGCGGTGGTCAACGGCGGCACCGTGCCGGCCTGCAGCGACGTGTTCTTCTCGCCGGGCCACAACTTGGTCACGGTGGGCGACGGTCGGGACATGGGCGACGGTTGGGAGACCCGCCGGCGGCGCGGTCCGGGCCACGACTGGGCGATCGTGCGGCTGGCGACGCAGGGCGTCGTCGAGCGCGTCGAGGTGGACACCACCAATTTCAAGGGCAACTACCCGGACAGCTGCTCACTGGAGACGTGCGACGCCGGGAACGTGACCGTGCCGCCGGACGGCGCCGAGTGGCGGCAGCTGCTGGCGCCAGCCAAGCTCGGCCCGCACGCCCGGCATACCTTCGACGTGGACCACGCCCGCCCCGCCACCCATGTCCGGCTTAACATCTTCCCCGACGGCGGCGTGGCCCGGCTGCGTCTGCACGGCCGCGTCACCGAGGTCGGTTGGCGGTCGGCCGGCGTGCGCTGGCTCAACGCCTTGCCCTCGCCGGCGTTCGCCGACGAGGTCAGGACCTGCTGCGCGTCAACCGCGTGGGCAGCGCGGCTGGCCGAAACCAGGCCGTTCGCCGACTTCGACGCCCTGCTGGCCGCCGCCGACCAGGCCTGGGAGGCCACGGGCCCCGAGGACTGGCAGCAGGCGTTCGCCGCCCATCCACGCATCGGCGCGCGGGTCAGGGCAGCCCCGGTTCCAGGCACGGCCGACCGCGAGCAGGGGCGGGGCTGGGCGCAGCGGGAGCAGTCAGCGACCCAGGTGGCCTCGGCGGAAACTCTCGATGCGCTGGCGGAGGGCAACCGGGCCTACGAGCAGCGCTTCGGGCATGTCTTCCTGATCTGCGCCACGGGCCGCTCCGCCGATGAGATGCTCGCCGCACTGCGGACTCGGATGGGCAACGAACCAGACGCCGAGTTGCGGGTGACTGCCGAGGAGCAACGCAAGATCACGCGCCTGCGGCTGGCTAAGCTCGTCCTGCCGAGTGCGCAGTCATGAGCCTCAGCACGCACGTGCTCGACACCGCAACCGGCCTGCCCGCCACCGGCGTGGCAGTGATGCTCGAGCGGCGGACCGAGCAGGGCACCTGGCAACAGATCGGCGGCGGTGAAACCGGCGAGGACGGCCGCATTCTCGACCTGCTGGAAGGCGCGCCGACGGTGTCAGGCCAGCACCGGCTCACGTTCGACACCGGGGCGTACCTCGGCGATGAGGGCTTCTATCCCGAGGTGACGGTGACCTTCGTGGTCGCCGACCCCTGGCAGCATCATCATGTGCCGCTGCTGCTGAGCCCGTACGGCTACACCACCTACCGAGGGAGCTGACCGATGGCCATCGCGCTGGGTGCCAACCGCTACGGCAAGTCGGGCATCCGCCTGGCCACCGTCGACCGTGACGGCGAACGGCACGCCTTCACCGACCTGACCATCGACGTGCGCCTGGAAGGCGCCTTCACGCCAGCGCACGCGGAGGGCGACAACTCGGCGATCCTGCCCACCGACACCATGCGCGGCGCCTGCTACGCGCTGGCTCGCGAGGAGCCGGTCGGCACGCCCGAGTCGTTTGGCCTGCGCCTGACGACCTACCTGCTGGAGGCCGCGCCCGCCGCCGAGCTCGCCACCGTCTCGCTGCTGCAGCAGCCGTGGGAGCGCATCGCCGGCGACCATCCCTTCACTTTCAGCCGGGCGGGCGGCGGGCTGCGCACGGCGATCGTCAGCCGAGGGCGGAGCCGGGATGGCGACGACGTCGAAGTGGCTGCCGGCGTCGCGGACCTGTACGTGCTGAAGACCAGCGGCTCGGCGTTCACCGGCTACCTCGTCGACCGCTTCACAACGCTGCCGTCGGCTCCGGACCGGATCCTGGCCACCTCGATCACCGCGACCTGGCGCTACACCCGTCTCGGCCTTGATTACTCCCAGTGCGCCGACGATGTCCGGCGGGCGGTGCTCGACGCCTTCGCCGGCCATGACGACAGCCGGTCGCTGCAGCACACCCTGTGGGTGATGGGCGAGGCAGTGCTGGCTTCGTGTCCGGACGTGGGCGACATCCACTTCTCACTGCCGAACCAGCACCACGTGCCCGCCGACCTGTCGCCCTACGGCATGGACAACCCGAACCGGGTCTTCGTCGCCACCGATCGCCCATTCGGCGTCATCGAGGGCACGGTCACCCGCGACCAGCGATGACGCGCTCGCTGGATCCGGCAGGCTTGCAGGAGTTGTTCGACCGGGTCACGAGCGTGGCCGGCGAGGATGCGCGGGCTCATCCCGGCGATTCCCACGGGCGCCAGCCGGTGCACACCGTGTACCTGCCGGCCGACCGCTTCTCGGCGGGCACCGTCGCCGAGATGGGCGCCGAGGCGCTGCGTCTGCTGGACGCCCACGCCGCCACCCCAGCGACCTTCGCCGCCGCCTTCGGGATACCCCGGACGTTGACCGAGGCCGTTTGCCAGCGAGTTGGGGCCAAGCTGCGAACCGAGCCGGTCGAGGATCTGCGGGTCGACTTCGAGGACGGTTACGGCGTCCGCGACGACGCGAGCGAGGACGAGCACGCCGTCGCCGCGGCGATCGTCGTCGCCGAGGCCCTGGCCGGCGGCACCGCCACCCCGTTCGTAGGGCTGCGGGTCAAGTCCTTCTGCGACGGGCTGCAGCAGCGCAGCGTGCGCACCCTCGACGTGTTCCTGACCGCCCTGCTGGAGCGGACCGAGGGGCGACTTCCGGGCCGGTTCGCCGTCACCTTCCCCAAGATCGTCGCCCCCGAGCACGTCGCGGCCTTCGCCGAGGTATGCGCCCGGCTGGAGCAGGCCCTCGGGTTGGCTGTCGGTGTGCTGCGCTTCGAGCTGCAGGTCGAGACCCCCCAATCGATCGTCGACCGCCAGGGGCGGCTGGCACTGCCGGCGCTGGTGGGCGCCGGGGACGGCCGCGTCTCGGCGGCGCACTTCGGGGTGTTCGACTACACCGCCGCCTGCGGGCTGCTGCCCGACGAGCAACGCAGCACCCATCCGGCCTGCGACTTCGCTCGCCACGTCATGCAGACCACCCTGGCCGGAACGGGGGTGCGGCTGTCGGACGGCTCCACCAACGTGGTGCCCGCCGGCGACACGTCTGCAGCGGTGCACGCCGCCTGGCAAGCCCACAGCGCCGGCGTCCGTCACTCGTGGGTCCACGGCTTCTACCAGGGCTGGGACCTGCATCCCGCCCACCTGCCAAGTCGCTACGCGACCGTCTACGCGATCCTGCTCGACGGCCTGGACGAGGCGCTGGCTCGCGTCAGGGCCTGGTCGGCGCAGTCGGCTGCGGCGGGCGTGCTCGACGAGCCCGCCACCGTGCGTGCGCTGCTCGCCCACGTGCGCCGCGCCGTCGACTGCGGCGCCATCCTCGAAGCCGAAGCGCTCGACCGCGCCGGCATCGACCCCGCCGTCCTGCGCCCTAACCCCGGGGTGGTGTGAATCCGGTACCGATTCGGTCTCGAATGCCCACCACCCCGGGCGAGGGTGTTGGCTAGGGTGTGGCGATGCAGGAGCGGGAGGTTCTTGACTGGGCGGAGTTCGGCGTCGCCGGGCGGGAGCTGGCGCAGCAGGTCGTCGACGACGGGTACCGGCCGGAGATCATCCTGGGCATCGCGCGCGGCGGCTTGCCGGTCGCAGGGTTGATCGCTTATGCCTTGGCGGTCAAGAGCTGCTTCATCCTCAACGTCGAGTACTACACCGGCGTGGACGAACGGCTCGACGCGCCGGTGGTGCTGCCGCCGATCCTCAACCTCGACGAGGCCCGAGGCGCGCGTGTCCTGATCACCGACGATGTCGCCGACACGGGGCACACGCTGGCCCTCGTGCGTGACCTGTGCGACGGCAAAGTCGCCGAAACGCGAGTCGCGGTGCTGTACGAGAAGCCGCGCTCGGTGGTCCGCAGCCACTACGTGTGGCGTCGCACCGACCGCTGGATCGAATTTCCCTGGTCGAGCCAACCGGCCCTGGTCGAGGCCCCGACGCGCTACCAGGCGGCGGCAACGTCCAAGACGTGACGTTTCAGTCGTCCGGTCTCAGCGCTCGTCGCGGACGTAGGGCAGCCCCAACGCCGCGGGAGCACCCGCACGGCGGCGAAGGTCGCTGAACGACAGGCCGATCATCACCGCGATGGTCAGCAGGTAGGGCAGCAGCGCCAGGACCTCCGCCGGGATGCCGCGAACTCCCGCCGCCTGCAGCGCGAAGTTGGCACGCAACGCCGCACCGAACAGGTACGCGCCCGCCAGCAGCCGCAACGGTCGCCACGACGAGAAGACGACCAGCGCAAGCGCGATCCAGCCAACCCCGTTGGTGGTTGCCGCCTGCGACCAGCTCGGCACCCTGGCCAGGATCAGGTACGCCCCGCCTGCGCCCGCCAGCAGGCCGCCGGCGATGGTGTGCGCATATCTGGTCGCGGCCACCCGCACCCCCATCGCATCGGCGGTGGCTGGCGACTCACCCACCGCCCGCAGCGACAGGCCGGCGCGCGTGCGAGTCAGGTAGAAGGTCGCCGCCAGCACCAGCGCCCAGGTGGCGTACACCACCAGGTCCTGTTGGAACAGGATGCGCCCCGCGACAGGGATGTCGGCCAGCACGGGCACGGCCGCCGTGGTGATCCGCGCCGTCAGCGGACGCCCCTCGACGGGCTGGCCGAGGAAGGTCGACAGCCCGGTGCCGAAGATCACCAGCGCCAGGCCCGCCACGATCTGGTTTGCGCGCATGGTCACGGACAGGAAGGCGTGGACCGCCGCCAGGGCGCCTCCGGTCAGCATCCCGGTGACCAGGCCGAGCCAAGGATCGGCGGTGGCGTCGCCGACGAGGAAGGCGGTCACGGCGCCCAGCAGCATCATTCCCTCGACGCCGAGGTTGAGCACGCCGGCACGCTCGGTCAGCAGCTCGCCGAGGGCGGCCAGGGCCAGGGGAGTTCCGGCGGCCACCGCAGCCGCCAGTGTCAGGACGATCGCACTGTCATTCATCGTGTCGTGGGCTCTGCGGGTGAGGCAACCGGCATCGACTCGAGGTCTTCGGCCGTCGCGGCACCCTGCCCGCGCCCGAAGCGCAGCCGGTAGCGGATGAAGAGCTCACCGCCGAGGGTGAACAACAGAATCGCGCCCTCGAGCATCGTCGAGATCGCGATGGGGACCCGCCCGCCCGGCAGGCTCTGCAGCGCCGTGCCGGCGTTGCGCACGCCGCCCAGCAGCACGGCCACCAGCACCACCGCCAGCGGGTTGTAGCGCGCCAGCGCGGCCACGATGATGCCCGCGTAGCCCAGACCCAGGGCCAGGCCCTGGGGGTCAAGTGCGTGCGCGCGACCCCCGATCTCGCCGGCGCCGGCCAGCCCCGCCAGCGCTCCGGACGCCAGCAGCACCGCCAGCACCAGGCGTCGAACGTTGATCCCGGCATAGCTGGCGGCGGCCTCGGAATCGCCGTACACGCGCAGGTGGAAGCCGAGCCGGGTGCGGTTGAGCACCAGGGTCACCAGCACGGCGGCCAGGACCGCCACGCCCAGCCCGAGGTGCACCCGGGTCAGTCCCAACTCCGCAAGCTCGGCGCTGGCCGGGATGGGCTTGCCCTGCGGGAAGTTGGTCGATGTCGGGTCGCGCCAGAAGCTGGTCGATCCGAAGATGAGGTAGCGCATCCAGTACAGCGCCACGTAGTTGAGCAGCAGCGTGGTGATGATCTCGCTGGTGCCCAGCCATGCCCTGGCGGCGGCCGGCACCGCGATCCACAGCATGCCACCGGCGACCCCGGCGAGCAGCAGCGCGGTGACCGCTGCGGGGGCCGGAACTGCTTCGCCAAGGGCGAGGGCCACGCCCGACGCGGCGATCGCGCCGGCGTACAGCTGTCCCTCGGCACCAATGTTGTACAGGCCGAAGCGGAACGCGACCGCGGCCGCCAACCCCGTTCCGATCAACGGCGTGGCCGAGGCCAAGGTGTCGGTGAAGCCGAACCACGTGGTGAAGGCCGCCGACAGCATCGCTGGATAGACCATCGTTGGGTCGTGGCCGGTCAGCGTGAGGAACACCGCACCGACCGCCAGCCCCGCGGCGATCGACGCGACCGGCACGGCCACCAGCTGCCACGGCCGCACCCGTGGCCGGCGTTGCAGGTGCACAGCGCGCAGCGCGGTCACGCGCCTGCCCCGGCCATCGCCAGACCCAGCTCGGTTAGATCGGCGTCCCCGCCGGCACGCTCCAGCACGATCCTGCCCTCGAACAGCACCAGGATCCGGTCGGCCAGCGCACGGATCTCGTCGAGATCCTCTGACAGCAGCAGCACCCCGACGCCGCCGCGGCGGCGTTCGTCGAGCAGGTCGCGGACGAACTCGATCGCACCCACGTCCAACCCTCGGGTGGGGGAGGCCACGACCAGCACGGTGCAGCTGTCGCTCAGCTCGCGGCCAAGCAGGACCTTCTGCACATTGCCCCCGGACAGCCCGCGCACGGCCGCGGCGGGGCCGGTGGCCTTGACGTCGAACCGCTCGATGACGCAAACGGCGTCGGCGGTAGCGGTGCGCCGGTCCACGAAAAACCCCAGCGGCCGCGTCAGCAGCAAGTTGTCGGCGATCGACAGGCTCGGCGCCAGCCCGGTGCCCAGGCGGTCCTCGGGGACGTACGCCAGTCCCGCTCCTCGGGCGGCGCGAGCCCCTCGCCCTGTGGTGCCCCGGCCGGCGACCACCACCGTGCCCTCGGTCGGTGCCCGCAGACCGGCGACCACTTCCGCGAGCTCGCGCTGGCCGTTGCCCGCCACGCCAGCGACGCCCACGACCTCTCCGGCGTGCACCTGCAGGCTCACGCCCGCCAACCGTGCCGGTCGCCCCGGTGGCCGCAGGCTGACGCCGCGCACGTCGAGCACAGCCACACCGGGCGGGCTCTGCGCGCGTCGCGGTGACAGGTCGACCTCGCGGCCCACCATCATCGTGGCCAGCTGGTGGCGGTCGGTGGCGTCGGCGGCGACCGCTCCCACGACCCGGCCGTCACGCAGCACCGTGACACGGTCGGCGACGGCCAGAACTTCGCCGAGCTTGTGACTGATCAGCACCACGGCCTTGCCGTCGGCGGCCATCGCGCGCAGCGTGGTGAACAACGCATCGGCCTCCTGCGGGGTGAGCACGGCGGTCGGTTCGTCGAGCAGCAGCACGTCGACGCCGCGGTACAGCATCTTGGTGATCTCGACGCGCTGCTGCTCACCGACCGCCAGGTCGCCGACGCGGGCGTCCGGGTCGATGGACAGCCCGTAGCGCTCCCCGAGCTCGACCATCGCGCTGCGCACTCGGCCCGCTGACAGCACCAGCGGCTGCCGGCGGTCGCCCAAGACGATGTTCTCGGCGACGGTGAACCGCTCGACCAGCCGGAAGTGCTGGTGGACCATGCCGATGCCGCGGGCCAGCCCGTCGCGAGGGTTGCGCAGCGTCACCGGACGTCCGTCCACGAGCACCGTGCCCTCGTCAGGCTGGTACAGCCCGCACAGGATCGACGCGAGGGTGCTCTTGCCGGCGCCGTTCTCGCCGAGCAGGGCATGGACCTCCCCGCGGCGGACCGCCAGGTCCACCCCGGCGTTGGCGGTCACCCCGGGGAAGACCTTGCCAACGCCACGCGCCTCGACGACAGGCGCCTCCGCCGAGGACGCGGCGTCCGCCCCGGACCGCCTCGCGCCCGACGCAGACTGTCCCGACACCGACCGCTACTGCTCGGGAATCTCGCCGTCGACACCTTCGACGAAGTAGTCCATCGACAGCAGGTCCTCCAGCGGCGGCTGCTCGCCCTCGGCGATGCGTTCCTCGCCGGACTGGTCGTTGACCGGGCCGGTGAAGGGCGCGAACTCGCCGTCGCGCAGCTCCGCCATCCGCTCCTCGATCTGCGCCCTGATGTCGTCGCCGACGGACTGGCCGAAGGGCGCAAGGGTCACCAGGCCGTCGGCCATGTTGCCGTAGTACTGCGTGCTTTCCCAGGACCCGTCGAGGACCTTCTCAGCCGTGTCGATGTAGTGCGGGCCCCAGTCCCACTGGGTGGCGGTGAGCCAGGCCTCGGGCGCGAACTCCTCCATGTCGGAGTTGTAGCCGGTCCACTTGGCGCCGGCCGCCTGGGCGGCTTCTCCCGGCGCGGGGGTGTCTTGGTGCTGGCCGATGACGTCCACGCCGGCGTCGAGCAGGCTCTCGGCGGCCTGCTTCTCGATCTCGGGACCGAACCACGTCGAGGTCCACACGACCCGGACGGTGGCGTCGGGGTTTACCGACCGGGCGCCGAGCGTGTAGGCGTTGATGCCCCGCAACACCTCGGGAATCGGGAAGGCGGCGACGTAGCCGAGCTTTCCGGACTCGCTGGCGGCGCCCGCGGCCATGCCCTCCAGATAGCGGCCCTCCTCGGCGGCACCGAAGTAGGTGCCCAGGTTCTCGGCCGTCTTGAAGCCGGTGGCGTGCTCGAACACCACATCGGGAAACTTCTCGGCCACGGCCATCATCGGATCCATGTAGCCGAAGCTGGTGCCGAAGATCAGCTTGTTACCTTGGCGGGCGAGGTCTTCGAAGGTCCGTTCGGACTGCGGGCCCTCCGGCACGCTCTCCACGAACGTGGTCTCGACCCGGTCGCCAAGCGCTTCCTCAAGCTCTTGGCGGCCGACGTCGTGGCGGTAAGTCCATCCGGCGTCACCTACCGGCCCCACGTACACGAATGCCACCTTCAGCGGCTCGCCCGCGGTGGCGCCCGCGCTCGCGCCGCCCCCACTCGCGCCGCCCTCGGCCGCTTCGCTGCCGGCGGGGCCGGCAGCCTGACCGCCGCCGCATGCCGCCGCAGTCAGCGCCAGCGCCACCAAAGCCGACAGCAACGTGATTCGCTTGCGCCTCATGCGAGCTCCCTTGTCGGTCCTGCCGGCGGGGTGTCCGGCTATGGCCACAGCCGGCGCGCCCGGCGCGCCAGCTCCCTGCGGTGCTGCTCGATCGACCCGTGGACCAGGGCCCCGTTGCGGACCACGGCCTGGCCGTCCACGAGCACGTGGCGTGCCCGCCGGTCGGGTCCGAGGACCATTCCGGCAAGGGAGTCGGACACGTCCGCCAGATCCTCGCCCGGCCATATGACCACATCCGCGCGACAGCCGGGAGAAAGCGATCCGATGTCGTCGCGGCCGAGGCAACGCGCGCCGCCCTCGGTGGCCAGACGTAGGGCGTCGGCGGGCCCGAAGGCGACCGGCCGCCCGCTGCGCTGGCGGGCGGTGTACAGCGACTGGCGCAACTCGGCGAACAGCCCGCCAACCTCGTTGGAGGCCGCCCCGTCGACGCCGACGCCGACCGGCACGCCGGCGTCCTCCAGGTCGGTGACGCGGCACAGACCGGCGCCCAGCCGCGCGTTGCTCGACGGGCAGTGGGCCACGCCGGTCCCAGCCTCCCCGAGCCGGCGGACTTCGGCGTCGTCGAAATGGATGCCGTGAGCCACCCAGACATCGTCGGCGATCCAGCCGAGTTCGTCGAGGACGGCCAGCGGACGCCGCCCGAACCGCCGCAGGCAGTCGGTCTGCTCCTCGACGGTCTCGGCGAGGTGGGTATGCAGCCGCAGGCCGCGCCGCCGGGCGAGGGCGGCGGACTCGCGCATCAGCTCCGGGGACACGCTGAACGGGCTGCACGGGGCGACCGTGACGCTGATCCGCTCCCCGTCGTGCCAGCGGTCGGCCACCGACTCGGTGGAGGCCAGGATCGCGTCGAGGTCTTCGACCACGGCGTCGGGCGGCAGGCCGCCGTCGGACTCGCCGAGGTCCATGGAGCCGCGCGCCAGGTGCAGGCGGATGCCGACGGCCGTGGCCGCCTCGGCGATGGCGTCGAAGACACTGTCGTCGCCGTGGGGGACCAGGTAATGGTGGTCGGCAGCGGTGGTGCAGCCGGTCAGCGCCAGCTCGCTCAGGCCCACCAGCGCGGCGGCATGCACGTCGGCGACGTCCAGCTGCGCCCACACCGGGTACAGCTCGGTCAGCCAGCCGAACAGGTCACAGTCGACCGCGCGGCCGCGGGTCATCCACTGGTACAGGTGGTGGTGGGTGTTGACCAGGCCGGCCGTGACGATGTCGCCGTCGCAGCGCAGCACCCGATCGCCGGGTTCGGCGGCCACCTCGCCGACCGCCTCGATCAGCCCCTCGCGGATGGCCACGTCGCCGGGCCAGCGCGCTCCGCGCAGGACCAGCCTCACCGCGGTGCTCCGGGGCGTGTCGACGCTGGCGACCATGGCCGGTGAGTATCCGGCTGGGGGCAGCGATGTCAACGAACGGCCGCCTGCTCAGGCTCGGTGGAGGCGGCGATCAGGTTACGGCCAGGTGGTGATCTGATTACGGCCAGGTGGCGGTCAGATGGCTGCCAGGTTGCGCTTGGCGGGATTCTCAGCACAATGCGGTTCGTGGGGCAGCTGTGCGGCAGCGCCGCTTGGCGCGCCCATGCCCATGGGCCGTACAGGAGCCGACTCGCCGACGCGCTTTCGTTTGGTGCCGACCAACGACCACTTCTTCGTCCTGTTTCGATCGGCGGCCGCGAACGCCGCCGAGTGCGGCGGGGCGGTGGCTCGCTTCGGCCCCGACGTGCTGATCTCCAGCGGCCTGCGCAAGATCGGCGTCTTCATCGTGCTCAGCCCGCTCATCGGGCTGGCCCTGGCGATGGTGTTCATGATTGTGGTGTTGTGGACATTTCATCGCGTCAATCAGGTGGACCGGCTCAACCGCCTGTTCCGCCGCGGCCAGCTGCTCTCGGCGGCCGCCTTCAGCCTCGGCCACGGCGGCAACGATGCGCAGAAGACGATGGGGGTAATCCTCGCGGTGCTGATCGGGTCAGGACGGCTGCCGGCGGTGGCCGACGTACCGTTGTGGGTCGTCCTGGCGGCCCACACAGCCATCGCGCTTGGCACCCTGTCCGGCGGCTGGCGGATCGTCAAGACACTGGGATCGCGGATCACGCGGCTGCAGCCGGTCGGCGGCATGGCGGCGGAGACGGCGGCCGCTGTCACGTTGTTCGCGGCCTCGGCTTCCGGGATCCCGGTTTCCACCACGCACACGATCAGCGGGGCGATCGTCGGCGTTGGCACCGTCCACCGGATGTCCGCCGTTCGCTGGTCCGTCGCGGCGCGGGTCCTGTGGGCTTGGATCCTCACCATCCCCGGCGCGTTCTTGGTGGCTGCGGTCTGCTCGCTGCTGGTGCAGGCGGTGACCTGACATGCGCCACCGTGTTGGGTGCTTCCTGTTCGCTGCGGTGGCGGTCGCGGCTCTGTGGCCAGTCGCCGTCCCCGAGCACCGGCGCATCGTCGTCGCGGTGGCGGCCGTCTATTGCGTCTTCGCCGTCCTCACCGCCCTCGACTACGCCTCTCGCGTTCGTCGCGACTCGCAATCGCCGTCCTCGTCGGCGAACAACGACGCGCAGGTCTAGCCACCAGCGGTGAGCCGTAGAGGTGGTGGGAACCTCGCGTTCTGACAGACCCACTCACCCTCCCCCTATGGCCACTGCAGCCCGACGTATGGCTCGGGGTTCGCGGTGGCCCACCGATCGAGCAATGCCGCGAGGTGGACGTGCATCCCTTCAGCAGGCAACCGTGACTTGAGGACACACACCACCACAAGTCCGCGCTCCCGAGCGAAGTCCTTGACATTCTCAGTGACGAGCGCACGTCCTTCCGCCGCAGCGACAGCGGCTACCTCTGCGTCCGGCCGGGCATCGACGCCGCGGTCTCGAACATGCACCGCGTCGTGACTCCGCTCGACCAGCTGCGCGCGGGTGACGGGAGGAAACATCTGGTCGATCAGGAAACGCACGCTCGGGTTAGTGCGCCATCAGGTCGCCGCGTGCCTCGGCCAACCGCTGGACCCGCTGGGCCACCTTGTCGTTGTGGGCAACTTGGGCGTCGATCTCGTGGCGGTGGACGGTCGCGTAGTCGATCGCCGTGCGAATGTGGCGCGGATGTAGACCGAACTGCTCGGCCAACGCGGCGATCCGCTGTTCCTGAGTCCCCTTGGTGTGCCGCAGGGCGGCAATGATCTCCCAGACGTCGGCGCCGACCGCAAGCGCCGCTCGGCGACCGGTGGGCCCGTCGCGGTAGATGATGCCCGGATGGTGCAGGCTGTCGAGGCCCTCGGAAATCAGACGTTCCAGCAGAGCCCGCTCCGAAACTCGTTCCTCAGCCGCCTGCTCCTCCAGTCGGTTCTTAATGGCTGGATCGAGCCGGTACGAAGTCGCCCGCGAGGCTGCCATGGTCTCTCCTCGGTGACATTGCACCGCAAGTGTAGTCTCACCACGGGCGAAGGTACTCCAACAGGTGGGACTTGCCCGTTCCGAACCCGCCGTTGACCACCATTCCCTGCGGCCGGTCGCTTCCATGCCGTCTGAACTGGAAGCGCTCTGACTGGGGAGCTCGGACGTCTGCGCCGCATGCAGGGGAACACCGTTAGGCTGACCGCCTCGCGGGAGGTGAGTGCATGGACGTCGCCACGGCGTTGGAGCGGTTGCCCAAGGTCGAGTTGCACTGCCACGTAGAGGGCACGATGCGGCCGACAACGGTGGTGGAGCTGGCACGCAAGAACGGGCTGGTCCTGCCCACCTCGGATCCCACCGAGCTGTACGCCTACACCAGCCTCGACACCTTCCTCGAGGTCTTCTGGCTGGTGCAATCCGCGCTGGCCGACCGCGACGACTGGGCGCGGCTGGCTTACGAGAGCGTGGTCGACGGCGCGGCCCACGGACTGGTCTACCGGGAGACCTTCTTCACCCCGGCGCGCCACCTCGACGCCGGCCAAGACCTCGCCGAGATCATCGCGGGATTGGCCGAGGGGCTGGCCGCCGGTGAGGCGGAGACGGGTGCCCGCGTGAAGCTCATCGCCGACATCGACCGGGCCTACGGGCCCGCCGCTGGCCTGCAGATGGTGCAGCGCCTGGTCGAGCTGCGCCGGGCCGACAGCCCCGGCACCGATCGGGTGATCGGCGTGGGACTGGACTCCACCGAGCTCGGGGTGGACCCCACGACCTTCGCCGACGCGTTCGCTCTCGCGGGACGGTCGGGGCTACGGCGCACCTCCCACCAGGGAGAGGACACCCCGCCGTCCAACATCGTGGCTGGGGTCGAGGTGCTGGGCTGTGAGCGCATCGACCACGGCCTGTCGATCCTGGACGACAAGGAGCTGACGGCGCGTATCGCCGACGCGCGCATCCCGTTGACGGTCTGCCCCAACTCCAACATCCGCATCGCCAACAAGGTGGCGCGCCTCGAGTTGCACCCGTTTCCCCAGATGCGCGAGGCGGGTCTGCTGACCACCCTCAACACCGATGATCCGGCGCTGACCGACCTCGACCTTGGCTACGAGTACCGCTCCGCCATGCAGGCCTTCGGCTACGGCTGGGATGAGATGGTGGCGATCGCCGTCGACGGGGTTGAGGCATCCTGGCTCGACGAGACCGACAAGGCCGCACTACGGCAACGGATCCGCGAAGATGCGATGGCCCTGGCACCGGAGGACGTATGACCGCCGATGAGCAGCCCATCCGGCGCGCCGTGCGGGTGCACGCCCCACCGGAGCGCGCCTTCAGCGTCTTCGCCGACGGTCTTGCCATCTGGTGGCCCCGCGAATACTCCTGGGCAGGTGCGGTACTGGACACGATCGCCATCGAACCCCGCGAAGGCGGGCGCTGCTTCGAGCGGGGACCCTATGGCTTCTCGTGCGACTGGGGCCGCGTCCTGATCTGGGAGCCGCCGCAGCGGTTGGCGTTCACCTGGCAGATCACCCCCGAGCGACTGCCGCAGCCCGATCCGGCGAAGGCCAGTGAAGTCGACGTCAGCTTCTCTCCTGAGGGGTCAGGGACCGACGTGAGTCTGGAGCACCGAGGCTTCGAGCGGCACGGGGAGGGCAGCGCCGAGTATCGCATCGGCATGGACATGCCAGAGGGCTGGATGCTGCTGCTCGAGCGCTACCGCGCCGCGGTCGCCGGCTGACATCAGGGCCACCCCTCCGTATCCTGCGCTGCAACCTGGTCGTGTCCTCAAGATGGAGAGCCACCTTCGTGCACCGCGTCCTCAGCGGCATCCAGCCCAGCGGCGATCCCCACATCGGCAACTATCTGGGGGCATGGCTGCGCTGGGTCGGCGAGCAGGTGCCCGGCCACTTCTTCTGCATCGTGGACCAGCACGCGATCACGGTTCCCTACGACCCCGCCGACCTGCGGCAGCGCACGGTGGACCTGGCGACCTGGCTGCTGGCCGCCGGACTCGACCCTGACGTGTGCACGCTGTTCGTGCAGTCCCAGGTGCGCGAGCACACCGAGCTGGCGTGGAACCTCAACTGTGTCGCCACCATGGGCGAGCTGTCGCGCATGACCCAGTTCAAGGAAAAGTCTGAGGGGCGCGACTCAGTCAGCGTGGGCCTGTTCGCCTACCCAGTCCTCCAGGCAGCCGACATCCTGCTGTATCAGGCCGAACAAGTCCCGATCGGGGCCGATCAGCGCCAGCACGTGGAACTCACCCGGGATCTGGCCGCACGCTTCAACCATCGCTTCGGCGACACCTTCACCCTGCCCCAGCCGACCTTCCCCACCGTCGGCGCGCGGATCATGGACCTGCAGTTGGTAGACAAGAAGATGTCCAAGTCCCTTGGTCCGGCCGGCACGCTGCTGCTCAACGATGACGAGGCGACCACCCGCAAGAAGCTGATGCGAGCGGTGACCGACTCCGGCTCGGAAGTTCGAGCGGGACCCGACAAGCCCGGAGTGACCAACCTGCTGGATCTGCTCGCCGCCGTCACCGGCGCGACGGTGCCGGAGCTGGAGGATCGCTATTCGGGCAAAGGCTATGGCGACTTCAAAGCCGACCTCGCCGAGGCCGTCAACGGCGTGCTGCGACCGGTTCGTGAACGCCATGCCGAGCTGTCGGGTGATCCCGAAGCGGTGAGCGACATCCTGCGCCTCGGCGCCAGCCGTGCCCGCGAAGTCGCCATAAAGACGATGCAGACCGTACGGGAACGCCTCGGCTTCTTGCCGTAACCCGAGGTGGGAGTGAGTTTGCTACCGCTCAGGTGCGAAAGTCCCGGCACCCCGGGCTTCCCAAGCGCGTGAACATCGTCAGCCTCGAGCGGGTCGCTCTGCGCTACGCCACCAAGCAGGTCCTCGACGAGGTCAGCCTCGGCATCGACGACCGCGACCGCATGGGCGTCATCGGGCGCAACGGCAGCGGGAAGTCGACGCTGCTCAAGGTGGCCGCCGGGCTCGTGGCGCCCGACACCGGCCACGTCGTGCACGGCTCCGGGCTACGCATCCGCTACGTTGCGCAGGAGCCCGACCTCGATCCCCGCCGGTCGGTGCGCGAGGCGGTACTGGCGGGACCTGCGCAGTTTGACCCGCTCGCCGACCGCGCCGATGTGCAACGCGAGCAGCGCTGCCTTGCCCTGCTGCACCAGCTCGGCCTGGACGAACCGCAGCGCAAGGTCGGCGAGCTGTCGGGCGGCCAGCGCAAGCGGGTGGCGCTGGCGGCCGCGCTGGCCGACGAGTCCGACCTGCTGGTGCTGGATGAGCCGACAAACCACCTCGACGTCGATGTCGTCGAGTGGCTCGAGTCCGAGCTGTCGTCGCGAGCCACCGCGCTGCTGCTCGTCACCCACGACCGCTACCTGCTGGACCGCGTCGCCACCCGCATCGTCGAGGTTGACAGCGGGCAGCTGCACAGCGGGCACGGGTCCTACGCCGATTATCTGCGGGGGCGGGCTCTGCGCGTGGAGCAGTCGGCGGCCAACGAGCGCCGGCGCGCCAATCGCGCTCGTGTCGAGCTCGCCTGGTTACAGCGGGGTCCGCAGGCCCGCACCTCCAAGGCCCGCTACAGGGTAGAGCGCGCACACGAGCTGCTCGACGCCGGCCCTGCCCCCGCTGCGGACGAGATCGCCATCGAGTTGCCGTCACGGCGGCTCGGCTCCAAGGTGGTCAACCTGCACAACGCCGGCAAGCGGTACGGCCAGCGGGTCGTGCTGCGCGGGGTGGAGCGGCGGCTCAAGCCGGGCGACCGCATCGGCGTTGTGGGGCCTAACGGCAGCGGCAAGACGACGCTGCTGCAGCTGATCGCTGGCGAGCTGGAGCCCGACACCGGCAAGGTGGTGACCGGCGACACAGTCGCGGTCGGCTGGTACGGGCAGGATCCGCGGCCCCTGCCAAGCCACCAGCGCGTGCTCGACACGGTCACCGAGGTCGTGCTGGAAACCCGTCTGCTCAGCGGGCGGACCATCTCAGCGGGGACGCTGCTGGAGCGCTTCGGCTTCCCGCCCGACGCCCAGCGCGCATTCGCCGGCGAGCTGTCAGGCGGAGAGCGCCGGCGACTGGAGCTGCTGCTCGTCCTCGCCGAGGCGCCCAACGTCCTGCTGCTCGACGAACCGACCAACGACTTGGACCTGGACACCCTGGCGGTGCTCGAGGAGTACCTCGACGACTGGCCGGGGGTGCTGGTGGTCGCCAGCCACGACCGCTACTTCCTCGACCGCGTCTGCTCGGATCTGCTGGCCATCGAACCGGACGGCGGCGTCCGCCACCATCCCGGTGGATGGACGGCGTGGCGCCGGTCGCAGGCCGATCGCGAGCGCGAGACCCGACGTCGCCAACGTCAGGAAGCGGGGCCGCCGCCCAGCGCAGCGCAACCCAGTGGCCTTCCACGCACTCGCAAGCTCACCTACGGCGAGCGGCGGGAGCTGACCCAGCTGGAGCGGCGGATCCCTGAACTGGAGGAACGCAAGGCCGCCTTGACCGTCGAGCTGCAGACCGCCGGCGACGACTACGCGGCCACGCGCGCGTCAGGCGACGAGCTGGCGGCGCTGCTGGCCGAGCTCGCGGCCGCCGAGGCGCGCTGGTTGGAGCTGGCCGAGCTGACCGACACCGGCTGACGCAGGCGATCGGGAAGCGATGAGCTTGAACAGGCGGCTATCGTGCCAGGCGAGGCACCCGTTCCTGGAAAGTTACGCGTCGGAGGTCGCGCTGATGCAGCAACCGCTGGTCTGGGTGGACCTGGAGATGACCGGGTTGGACCCCGAACGGCACCACATCGTCGAGATCGCCGTCATCGTCACCGACGGTGCACTGGAGCGGGTGCAGGAGGGGCCCGATCTGGTGGTGACCGCGCCCGCGGGCGCGCTGGAGGCGATGGATCCGGTGGTGGTCCGCATGCACGAGGCGTCGGGGCTGATCGGTGAAATCCGGGCAGCCACGCTGACCGTCGGACAGGCCGAGTCGCAGGTCCTTCGCTTTCTCACCGAGCACGTACCCGACTCGCGCTCGGCGCCGTTGGCCGGCAACAGCGTCCACGCCGACCGCGCGTTCCTGCGCCGCCACATGCCCGAGCTCGAGGCCTATGTGCACTACCGCAACGTCGACGTGTCGACGATCAAGGAGCTCGCGCGGCGGTGGTATCCCGAGGCCTTCGAGGACGCGCCCGCCAAGGATGACGGCCACCGGGCGCTTGCCGACATCCGGGCGTCCATCCAGGAGCTGCGCTACTACCGCCGCTCGGTGTTCCGCTGATTTGCAGGGGCCGCGCATGGCTTTTTCCGACGAGCAGTCCATCAGCCGCGAAGAGCTGGCGCTGGCGGCCCGCAACCACGGGATGCCCTTGGAGGCGCTGCGCTACGACATCACCCCGACCGGTCTGCACTACCTGCTGATCCACTACGACATCCCTGTAGTGGACTCGGCGGCCTGGCGTCTGGAGCTCGACGGCAGCGTGGAGCGGTCGCTGTTGCTGTCGCTGGACGAGTTGATGGCCCGCCCCGCCGTCACGCAGCCGGTGACCATGGAGTGCGCCGGCAACGGCCGGGCGCGACTGTCGCCCCGCCCGATCAGCCAGCCGTGGCTGCTGGAGGCGGTCGGCACCGGGCAATGGACCGGCACCCCGCTGGCACCGCTGCTGGAGGAGGCCGGGGTCGGCGGTGACGCCATCGACGTGGCCTTCACCGGCCTGGACCGCGGGGTGGAAGGGGGCGTCGAGCAGGACTATGTCCGCGGCCTGGCTGTCGACGAGGCGCGACGGCCCGACGTGCTGCTGGCCTACGCGCTCAACGGCCAGCCGCTGCCGCCCCAGCACGGCTACCCGCTGCGCCTGCTCCTGCCCGGCTGGTACGGCATGGCCCAGGTCAAGTGGCTGCGGCGGATCACCGTGCTCGACGAACCGTTCACCGGCTACCAGAACGTCAAGGCATATCGTTACCGGCGGACTCCCGATGATGACGAGGGAACGCCGGTCACCCGGATGGCTTGCCGGGCGTTGATGGCACCGCCGGGCATCCCCGACTTTCTGTCACGCCGCCGGCATCTGAACGTCGGCCCGTGCACCATCGTTGGCAAGGCGTGGTCGGGCTGGGCGCCGATCGAACGCGTCGAGGTCAGTGTCGGCGGTGGACGCAACTGGCAGGCGGCTGACCTGGATCAGGCCGTTGGGCCCGCAGCCTGGCGTCCGTGGACCTACTCCTGGTCGAGCGTCGAGCCCGGCGACTACGAGGTGTGCTGCCGCGCCCGCGACGCGGCCGGCAACGTTCAGCCCGACGCGCCGGACTGGAACGTCGGCGGCTACGCCGTCAACGCCGTCCAACGGGTCGCGGTGACGGTGGCCGCCGACCACTCTTGAAGACCTCGAGCTTGGCGGGGTCGGTCAGCAGGCCAAGGTCACCGAACAGGTCGCCGTCGACCACCAGCAGATCGGCGGCCTTGCCCGCTTCGATGGTGCCGAGCTCGTCGGCGAGGCCAAGTAGCTCGGCGTTGGTTCGCGTGGCGGCGACGAGCGCACCGAGCGGGCCCAGCACCTGGGCTTTGAGGATCAGCTCGCGGGCCTTGTGGACCTGCAGCGGCCCCAGCAGATCGGATCCCGAGCCGATGCGGACCCCAGCCTCCGCGGCGTGGCGCAAGCCAGCCAGTCCCTGTTCCCGTGCCTCGTTGATCTTGGCGATGTTGGCAGCCGGCACGCCGTAGTCGGCACCCTCGCGCGCCAAGGCGTCGTAGGTCACCAGGGTCGGAACCAGGAACGTCCCGGCCTCCGCCAGCGCACGAGCCGTCTCCGCGTCGATGAGGTTGCCGTGCTCGACCGAGCGGACGCCGGCGGCGATGCAGTTGCGCACCGCCGCCGAGGAGTAGGCGTGCGCCAGGACATACGTGCCGGCGGCGGTCGCCTCGTCGACGGCCGCGCGCAGCTCGTCGACCGAGTACTGCGTCGTGTCCAGCTCGTCGGTGGGCGACATCGCGCCGCCGCTGGCCATGACCTTGATCTGGTGAGCGCCCGTGCGCAGCTGTTCGCGAACCGCCTTGCGCACCTCGTCCACGCCGTCGGCCACCACGGAACGCATGCCGACTGCCGGGCAGTACACCGACGGGGCGGCGTGCTCGGTGCGACGGCGGGGGTCGCCGTGCCCACCGGTCTGCGAGACCGGTGCCCCGCTGACCAGAAGGCGCGGTCCGTGCACCAGCCCTTCCTCGACGGCGTCGGCGAAACCGCGGTCGGCTCCACCGGCATCACGAACCGTCGTGAAGCCTTGCGCCAGCGTCTGGCTTAGCAGTCGCGCGGTGTGCAGCGCGGCCAGCGACGGCGGGTAGACGCGGTGCTGTTCGAGGATGTTGACGTCGATGGCCGCGGCGTGGACGTGGGCGTCGATCAGCCCGGGAACCAGCGTGCGCCCGGTGCAATCGACGCTGTCGGCCGCCTGCCCCCGGTAGGGCTGATCTCCGGACGTGACCTCGGCGATGCGGTCGCCCTGGACGACGACGGTGGCGTGCTCGCGGGGCTGGGCGCCGGTGCCGTCGACCAGCGTGGCGTTGGTGAAGACGGTGATGGTGTCCGGCATGGTCAGCGGGCTCCCACGACGATCAGGCGCCGGCTGTCCATCGTCAGCTCCGATCCACCTTCGCCGTAGAGGGCTGCTGAGGAAAAACCCGCCTGGTGCAGCCAGTCACGCCATTCCGGGCCCGTCAAGGTGCGCACGAAGTAGTGCAGGGTCCGCGACCGTCCGTCGCGCAGGATCGTACGCTCGTTGATGGTCCGGCCGGTGGCGGCATCGTAGTCGTGCTCGTCGATCATCCAGTCGCCGTCGCGGCGCAGGGAGAACTCCTCCTGCCAGTTGCGCACCATCGACAACAGGTGGTGCTGGTCGGCGTAGAACCTGCCACCGGGGCGCAGCACACGAGCCGCCTCGAGCAGGACCGTGCGGTTGCCGTCGTCGTCGAAGTACCCGAAGGCGGTGAAGACGCAGACGATCCGGTCCAAGCTGGCGTCGGCGAACGGCAGGTCGCGCATGTCGCCGTGCCGGTAGTCCACCGTCACGCCGGCTGCCTCGGCGTCGGCGCTGGCCCGCTCCAGGAACACCGTGGACGCGTCGAGCCCTGTCACCTGGCAACCGCGAGCCGCCAGGCGGTTGGCGATCCGTCCGTGCCCGCAGGCCAGGTCCAGCACGGCCATGCCGGGTCGCAGCTCCAGGAGCTCCCACAGCAGATCGACCGTGGCGTCGCTGCGCTCGTCATTGAGCATCGGCTCGTAGAAGTACAGGTAGTCGCTGTCGAACAACTCGTCGAAGTCGAACGGCGGGGTCTGGTCCACCAGCAGCTCCTCTGCATCAATGAGTGCGTCACGTGCTCAGGCGGGCGCCTCGCCGGGCTGGTCGACCGCTGAGGCGACGGCGGCAGGCCGACCCTTACGCCCGCGCACTGTCAGAAAGGCGGTGACCGCCGACACGTAACACAACCCCGCCGCCAGCAGCATCGCCCGGCGAAAGGTTGGGGTCGTCACCTGCCCACCGCTGATGCCAGCCGCCAACGGCAGCAGCGCCACGGCCAGCAGCCCCGCGAGCCGGGCAAAGACGTTGTTGACCCCCGAGGCGATGCCCGCGTGGCGCGTCGCCACCGACGTGATGGCCGTGGTCGTCAACGGCGCGACCGTGATGGCCATGCCCAGCCCAAAGACGACGACACCGGGGGCGACGGTCGTCAGGTAGGAGCTGCCCTCGGCGAGGCGCGACAGCAGCGCCAGTCCGCAGCCCGCGACGAACGGCCCAATCGTCATCGGCACCCGCGGGCCCAGCCGCCGGCTGAGCTCGCCGGCGGCGGGCGACAGCGTCACCAGCAGGACCGTCACGGGCAGGAAGGCGGCTCCGGCCGCCAGCGCCGAGTAGCCCAACTGCTGCTGCAACTGGAGTACCGCCAGGAACAGCGCGCCCGACAGCGCCCCGTACAGCGCGAGCGTGACCCCGTTGGAGGCGGAGAACTCCCGGGACTTGAAGATGTCCAGCGGCAACATCGGCTCGCGGCTGCGCACCTCGAGCACGGCGAAAACTGCCAGGCAGAGCGCCCCCGCCGCGCCGGCCGCGACGACCAGCCCGTCGGTGTAGCCGCGCACCGGTCCTTCGATCAAGGCGAACACCACCCCGCCAAGGCCCAGGGCCGCGGTCGCCGCCCCCGCGATGTCCGGCCTGCGGACCTGCTGCTCGGCACCCCGCGACTCGGGCATGTGCCGCAACGAGGCGTAGGCCACGACCACAGCCAGCGGCAGGTTCAGCAGGAACACCCACCGCCAGGACACCGCGTCAACCAGGTAGCCGCCGAGAAAGGGTCCCACGGCCGTGGACACCCCCGACAGCCCGGACCAGGCGCCGATCGCCTTGGCACGGTCGTCGGGATGAAAGCTCGCCGAGATGATCGCCAGGCTCCCCGGCACCATCAGCGCGGCGCCCGTGCCCTGCAGCGCCCGGGCGACGATGAGCGCACCGGTGGTCGGCGCCAGCCCACAGGCCAGCGAGGCCAGCGTGAAGCCCGCCAGCCCCAGCACGAAAATACGCCGGCGCCCGTACAGATCGCCCAGCGACCCTCCCAGCAGCAGCAGCGACGACAGGGTCAGCAGGTAGCCGTCCAGCGTCCACTGCAACCCGGAGAAGCCGGCGTTCAGCTCACGGTCGATCGCGGGCAGGGCGACGTTGACGACGGTGGAGTCCAGAAAGGCCATGCCCGAGCCCAGGGCGGTGGCCAAGATGACCCAGCGGGCCTCCGCGGTGCCGTAGCGGATGCCCCTGGGCTGGGTCGTCATAGGCGGATCAGACGTAGCCGCGCAGGTGCGCGGCCTCGGCTACCCGGTCCACGGCGATGGAGAAAGCCGCCTGTCGGAGGTCGGTCTCATTGGCCTGGGCGTAGTTGCGTACCTGCCCGTAGGCGCTGCGCATGTGCTTGCCGAGCTCGTCGTTAACCCGCCGCTCCTCCCATTGGAACTGCTGGATGTTCTGCGTCCACTCGAAGTAGGAGACCGTCACGCCGCCGGCGTTGGCCAGGATGTCGGGCAGGATCGTGACGCCCTTTTCGGCCAGGATCTGGTCGGCCAGCGGGGTGACGGGGTGGTTGGCGGCCTCGACGATCATCCTGGCCTTGATCCGGTCGGCGTTGGCCTCGCGGATGACGCCGCCCAACGCCGCGGGGACCAGGATGTCGACGTCGGACTCCAGCAGCTCGTCGTTGCCGAGTGCCTCGCCGGTCCCCACCACTGAGCCGGTGTCGCGCTGGTGGGCAAGCAGCTTCTCGATGTCGAAGCCGCCGCCGTTGTGCACGCCGCCTTCGACATCGGAGACGGCGACGATCTTGTACCCCTGCTCGGCGGCCAGCCGCGCGGTCCACGACCCGACGTTGCCAAAGCCCTGGATGGCCATGGTCAGGTCCTCTGGCCGCTTGCCGGCGTCTCGGACCGCCTCGTCGAGCACCATGACCACGCCACGCCCGGTGGCCGCCTCGCGACCGAGCGACCCGCCGAGCGCGACCGGCTTGCCGGTGACGATCCCCGGTGAGTGCCCGGAACGCTGCCCGTAGGCGTCCATCATCCACGCCATCGTTTGGGCGTTGGTGTTCATGTCGGGGGCCATGATGTCGCGGTTGACCCCGACGATGTAGGAGACCTGAGCCATGAAACGCCGCGTCATGCGCTCCAGCTCGGCGGCGCTTAGGTGGGAAGGGTCGACCGTGATGCCGCCCTTCGCCCCGCCGAAGGGCACCTCGACCAGCGCGGTCTTCCAGGTCATCAGCGCGGCCAGGGCGCGGACCTCGTCCAGGTCGGCGTGTGGGTGGTAGCGCACCCCGCCCTTGTACGGTCCACGGGCGCCATTGTGCTGCACCCGGTAACCGAACAGCGTCTCGACCGTACCGTTGTCGCGGCGCAGGGGAATCTGCACGCGGATCTCGCGGTAGGTGCTTGCCAGCACGGCCCGGGTCTGGTCATCCAGGCCGATGCGGTCGGCGACCTGGTGGAAGTACCAGGTCACCGCCTCGAACGGGGTCATGTCGTCGCGCAGCTCGGTCATCGGCTCATCCCTTCTGCAGGCTGGGGGACACCTTCCCCGAGATGAGCCTCGTTATGTCATGCCCCGACTGACGATCCGGTTGGGATCGAGCGCGAGCCAGCCGGGGGTTCCCCGGTGCTGTCGCACCGGCGTCGTAGTGTGGCGTCGCGGCCCGTCCGACGACTCGCTGGTTTGACCGGCCTCTCCCGATCAACGCGCTCAAGGAGCCTGGAGTGAATCAAGCCGGCAGCATCATTCCCGTCGAAGGCGTGGTCGAAGGTGAGAACCTTGCGGTCATGAGACAGTTGCCCTCGGAGAGCATCGACCTTATCTACATCGACCCACCCTTCGGCACAGGTCAAGTTCGTCGTCTGCAGTCGATTCGGACGGGCACTGGCGACAAAGTACGCAACGGGTTCGGTGGGCGAACCTACAACTTCGAAGTGGTCTCGGCGCACAACTACCGTGATGACATGCCCATCGAGGAGTACCTCGGTTTCCTGTACCAGCGATTGGTGGAGATGCATCGCCTGCTGACCCACGACGGGTCCCTGTATCTGCATCTGGATTTCCACACCGCTCACTTCGCTCGCTTGATGCTCGATGAGATCTTCGGTCGGGAGCGCTTCCTAAACGAGATCATCTGGGCGTACGACTACGGCGGGCGGGCGCGTGATAGGTGGGCTCGCAAGCATGACAACATCCTCTGGTACGGGAAATCTGATCGCTGGAGCTTCAACCGCGATGAGATCGACCGGATCCCGTACATGGCGCCCGGAATGGTCGGCGCAGAGAAGGCCGCCCGCGGAAAGCTGCCGACGGATACGCGGTGGATGACGATCGTCCCGACGAACAGCAAAGAGCGCACGGGCTATCCGACCCAGAAGCCCGTCAAGCTGCTGGAGCGGATTGTCCGGGCATCGAGCGACCCTGGCGACCTCGTGGCCGACTTCTTCGGTGGCAGCGGCACCACCGGCGTAGCGGCCAAGCGCCACGGGCGGCGCTTCATCTTGGTCGATGAGAACCCGGAAGCCATCCGGATCGCCCAGAAGCGTCTCGCCGCTGAAGCCGAGCCGAGCCCATCGCTGTTCGAGGGCGCAGGCTAGTGGAGTCCAACGCCCGCGCGACGGGCGATTGAGAATCCCCGTCTGGGCGGCGACGTCCTTGACCGCCTCGTCAATACGATGCGGCCGCGCCGAGGCGTTCAGCCGGTGGCGCCAATACACCAACACCGGCGGGTCAACGACTCCGCGTCCAACGCCAGCCCGCAAGCCACCTTCCAGCGGATGTCGGTTGCCAACGCGGTCGCCGCCTGCCGGTCGGACCGCCCCTCCATCTCCTTGAGAACCATCGCCGAGGCGATCACGTCGGCCGGCACCGACGGGCGACTCCGCCCCGACGGGAACGAATCGGCGAGCAACTCCACCGGTAACAGCCCCTCCCGATGCTCGGCCAGCAGCGCGTACACCGACCCCGCGGGCACCAGATGCCCGCACAACGCCGCCGCCTCCAACCACTCCCAGCCCACCACCGCTGTACCTTGCTTGGCGCCAGTCCGACAGACCAGCCCCCGCCAAACCGCGGAACCGAGCCCGAATTGTTCAGCGGCGACTAGCCGGCAGGGCCTCAGGGAAGCATCAAGAAACCAGCTCCGATCCAGCTCCGATACTGGATGCCCTTCCCAGAATAGGAGTACGGTGCACCTACCAGAAAGGAGACACTGCTTTACACGTCCATCTCATATTCATGATCACCGTGAGGCTACATAGGAAGTCCTCATAAGTATGCTAACGGATAGGAGTGGCCATGCGCAGGTGTCGGCGCTTGGTGCCGATTGTAGCCATAGGTTGGGCCGTGTTGAGCCCGCAACCGGCCTTCGCCCACTACTTGGGTTATGATTCTGTCGACAGCGGCGAGATTCGTTACAAGGATCAGACACAATGGGATGATGCCCGCGCCAACGCCATTTCCTCCTGGAACGATTTGGCCGCTGGTGTGTACGTCGCGCTCGACACGGCATCCACAGTCGCGGACCTAGAGTTCAAGGACTACTCTGCCAACGACACCAAGTGCGGCAAGTATGCGAACAATAGCGGGGCGGACGACGCGTGGGCAAACAACGCCTTTTACAACGGCTACGGCCAAAGGGATCGTCGTGCCTGCACACTCCATGAATTGGGGCACGCTCACGGATTAGCTCATTCTTACAACGACGAGGCGATGGATGATTGCCCCGTCTCGGGGTGCCTGGGCGGAAGCAGCTATATAGTCCCTCAAGTCCATGATAGGAACGACTACTACAACCTCTGGTGAAGAACGGCGGAATGGACAGGAGGATGCACCCCATGCCGAAGAAGCTAGTGCCTCGTTGGCTCTTGGCCCGTTATGTGGTGGCGGCCATCCTGCTCAGCGTGATCGCCGTGGCAGGAACGATTCTCACGCAGCGTCTTCTGGAAGGGCCGGCAGAGACGTTTGCCATCGAGCCGTCCTATGCCTTCGACGTCACACATCTGCCCTATTTGGCGGGCTACGCCGACAATGTATCGATCGCGCGCGTGACTGGCATCGCCAGCGTCCAGCCCCCGCAAACCGTCTACACGCTGGACGTACAGCAGTCATTGAAGGGTTCCTTGAGCGGTCAAGTGACTGTCCGACAAGACGGCTACCGCAGCGGCAATGACGTATGGGTCGACACCGATCAACCGCAGCTGGCGGTGGGAGGGACATATCTACTCGTGACAAATCCGGTGTTGGATGGAGACGGCCATGTGCTTCTCGGCGGATCCGCGGCAAGCGTCCCCCTGACGGATTTGACCCGCACGGTTGTGGTGAGTCGGTATCAAAGGGCAATCGCCGACCAGGAGTACCCTCCACGCGTACCCCCCAAAGCATGACAAGCTCCGCCCGTCCGCCCACCACACGGCGTGGCTCTCTTGGTTGACTCCTCCTCGTGGCGCTGCCCGTTGGATGGCGTGGAGGGGGTTGCGTCGGAGATCCCTGTAGTTGCACGGTGCCACGCCTGCGCGGCTATTCCTTGCGGTTGCGGAACTTTGACTTGAGATAGTCGCGGTTCATGCGGGCGATGAAGTCGATGGAGATGTTCTTGGGGCAGGCGATCTCGCACTCCGCGTGGTTGCTGCAGGAGCCGAAGTACTCCTCCATCACGTCGACCATGTTCTGCGCGCGCTGGTAGCGCTCGGGCTGGCCCTGGGGCAGCAGGTTGAGGTGGCCGATCTTGGCCCCCGTGAACAGGTTGGCCGCTCCATTGGGGCAGGCGGCCACGCACGCGCCGCAGCCGATGCACGCCGCGGCGTCCATCGACAGCTCGGCGTCCTCCTTGGGCACGGGGATGAGGTTGGCGTCGGGCGCGCTGCCCGTCGGCACGGTGATGTAGCCGCCGGCCTCCATGATGCGGTCAAGGGCGCTGCGGTCGACCACGAGGTCTTTGACGATCGGGAAAGCGGCGGCCCGGAACGGCTCCACCACGATCTCGTCACCGTCTGAGTACTGGCGCATGTGCAACTGGCAGGTGGCGGTCCCGCGCTGGGGCCCGTGAGCTTGGCCGTCGATCATGATCCCGCAGGAACCGCAGATGCCCTCGCGACAGTCGCTGTCGAAGGCGATCGGCTCCTTGCCATCGGCGATCAGCCGCTCGTTGAGCGTGTCCAGCATCTCCAGAAACGACATGCCCTCGTTGACGTCGGCCGTCTGATAGGTCTCGAAGCCGCCGGGGGCGTCGGGACCGGCCTGCCGCCAGACCCGCAGGGTGAGATCCATCTACTTGTAGCTCCTCTGCGCCAGCTTGACGTACTCGAAGTGCAGGTCTTCCTTGTGCAGCGTGGCGGGTCGGCCTCGGCCGCCGAACTCCCACGCGGCGACATAGGAGAACAGGTCGTCGTCGCGCAGCGCCTCGCCTTCTTCGGTCTGGTGTTCGTCGCGGAAATGGCCGCCGCACGACTCCTCGCGGTGCAGCGCATCGACGCACATCAGCTCGGCGAGCTCGAAGAAGTCGGCCACGCGACCAGCCTTCTCCAGCGACTGGTTGAGGCTCTCGTTCTCGCCGAGGACGCGGACGTCGGTGAGGAACTCCTCGCGCAGGGCCGGAATCTCGGACAGCGCTTTTTCCAGACCCGGCCGGCTGCGGGCCATGCCGCAGTAGTCCCACATGATCTTGCCGAGCTCGCGGTGGAACCAGTCGACCGAGCGGGTGCCGCGCACGGCGAGCATGCCCTCGACCCGTCCCCGCACGTCGGCCTCGGCCTCACCGAAGGCCTCATGGTCGGCGGGCAGCAGCTGCTCGCCCAGCAGCGGCGCCAGGTAGTCGCCGATGGTGTACGGCAGCACGAAGTAGCCGTCGGCCAGCCCTTGCATGAGCGCGCTGGCCCCAAGTCGGTTGGCGCCGTGATCGGAGAAGTTGGCCTCGCCGATCGCGTACAGCCCGGGGATCGAGGTCGACAGGTTGTAGTCGACCCACAGCCCGCCCATCGTGTAGTGCGGCGCCGGATAGATGCGCATCGGAATCTGGTACGGGTCTTCTCCGGTGATGCGCTCATACATCTCGAACAGGTTGCCGTAGCGCGAGCTGATGGCGCCGGACCCAAGCCGATCAATGGAATTGTTGAAATCGAGGTAGACGCCGTTGTGGCGTTCTCCGACGCCCTTGCCCTCGTCGATCATCATCTTGGCGTTGCGCGAGGCGACGTCGCGCGGAACCAGATTGCCGAAGGCCGGGTAGCGGCGTTCCAGGTAGTAGTCACGCTCGTCGACCGGGATCTGGTCGGGGGAACGGTCGTCGTCGGGGTTGGCCGGCACCCAGATGCGCCCGTCGTTGCGCAGCGACTCGCTCATCAGCGTCAGCTTGGACTGGTGCTCGTCAGACTGCGGAATGCAGGTGGGATGGATCTGGGTGTAGCAGGGGTTGGCGAACAACGCGCCCTTGCGATGCGCGCGCCAGATGGCCGTGACGTTGCTGTTCTTGGCGTTGGTGGACAGGTAGAAGACGTTGCTGTACCCGCCCGTGGCCAGCACCACCGCGTGACCGGCGTGGGACGTGACCTCGCCGGTGAGCAGGTCGCGCACCACGACGCCGACGGCTCGTCCGTCCACGGTGACGACGTCGAGCATCTCGCTGCGGTTGTACAGCTGCACCGCACCCGTGCGGACCTGGCGCTCCATCGCCTGGTATCCGCCGAGCAGCAGTTGCTGGCCCGTCTGACCCCGCGCGTAGAAGGTGCGCGACACCTGCGCACCGCCGAACGAGCGGTTATCCAGCAGCCCACCGTACTCGCGGGCGAAGGGCACGCCCTGCGCCGCGCACTGGTCGATGATCTCGTTGCTGACCTGCGCCAGACGGTAGACGTTGGCCTCGCGGGAACGGTAGTCGCCGCCCTTGACGGTGTCATAGAACAATCGATAGACACTGTCACCGTCGTTGCGGTAGTTCTTCGCGGCGTTGATGCCACCCTGCGCGGCGATGCTGTGCGCACGGCGCGCCGAGTCGTGGAAGGTGAACGCCTTGACCTGGTAGCCCAACTCGCCCAGCGTGGCGGCCGCGGAGGCCCCTGCCAATCCCGTGCCGATGATGATCACGGTGAACCGGCGCTTGTTGTTGGGATTGACCAGCTTCATGTCGAAGCGATGCTGGTCCCACTTGTCCTGGATCGGGCCGGCGGGGACCTTGGCGTCGAGTTCCATGGGGCGTGCGCTTCCTGTCAGGAGACGATGCCGGTGACGACGGCGATCGGGAACGTGACGTTCCCCACAGTGATGAGCAAGGCGAAGGCAACGGCGAAGTAGCGCCGCCAGTGGTTGAAGCGCCGGTTGTTCCAGCCCATCGATTGGAACAAGCTCCAGGTGCCGTGATACAGGTGCAGGCCGAGGGCGAGGTTGGCGATCACGTAGATGATGGCCACGGGCACGCGCTGGAAGCTGGCGACCATGTTGGCGTAGACGTCGCCCTTGACGAAGTCGGGGTTGGCGTTGCCCCAAGTCAGGTCCATCAGGTGGAACACCACGAACAGCAGGACGATGACCCCCGTCCAGCGCATGGTGCGGCTGGCGAAGTTGGCCGCGACGTAGTCACGCCGGGAGGCGTAGCCCACCGGCCGCGCCGCTCGGTTCATCAGCGTCAGCGAGTAGGCGGCGTGGATGTGGAACACGAAAGCCGCGATCAGCGCCGTGCGCATCAGCCACAGCAGGACCGTGCGCGGAAAGGCAGGTTCACCCAGCTCGCGAAGCCACTCACCGTAGGTGTTGATCGCCTCCGGCCCCAGGTAGAGCTTGAGGTTGCCGACCATGTGCGCCAGCACGTACCCCATCAAGATGATGCCGGTGATGGCCATCACGTACTTCTTGCCGACTCCCGAGGCATAGAAGTCCAGCAGCCAGTTGCGGTTGCGGGGCGCTCGCGGCAACGCCCGGCGAGAACCGGTGCGGGTTCCGGGGACCGACATCCTGGTCTTCGGTGTCGTCGACATTCCTGGCGCTCCTGACCAGACCTGGCCGCCGTCGACCCCCGCGGCGGAGTTACGCTGCCCTCTCAACCGGAGCCTACCAGCGCCTTTCCGGGACTACCTGGTGCGCTGCCACCTTCGGCTACTTCAGCGCCCGGGAAGCCCGGCGCCACCCGACGACGAGGAACGCGATGCCCGGCCAGCCAGACCACGACCCGCCGCTCACCACCGCAGGAGGCATACCGGTCGACGCCGTGTACCGGCCAGACACGCCGCGCGGCTACGCCGATGAGCTCGGTGATCCTGGCGCGTTCCCCTACACCAGGGGTGTCTACGGCACGATGTACCGGGGTCGACGCTGGACCATGCGCCAGTACGCCGGGTTCGCGACCGCCGCGGAGTCCAACGCCCGCTACAAGTACCTGCTCGAACACGGCCAGACCGGGCTGAGCGTCGCCTTCGACCTGCCGACGCAGATGGGCTACGACTCCGACTCGCAGCTGGCGGCCGGCGAGGTCGGCAAGGTCGGGGTGGCGATCGACAGCCTGGCCGACATGCGCGCGCTGTTCGACGGGATCCCGCTGGACGAGGTCTCGACCTCGATGACCATCAACGCCCCGGCGTCGATCCTGCTGCTGCTGTACGAGCTGGTTGGCGCCGAGCAGGGCGTGGACCCGGCCAAGCTGCGCGGCACCGTCCAGAACGACGTGCTCAAGGAGTACATCGCCCGGGGCACCTACATCTTCCCGCCGGTGCCGTCGCTGCGCATCATCACCGACACGTTCGCCTACTGTGCCGAGCGGCTGCCCAGCTTCAACACCATCTCGATCTCGGGTTACCACATGGGCGAGGCCGGGGCGACAGCGCCACAGGAGATCGCCTTCACGCTGGCCGACGGCATCGCCTACGTCGAAGCGGCGATCGCGGCCGGCCTCGACGTCGACCGCTTCGCGCCGCGCCTGTCCTTCTTCTTCGTGGCGCGATCGTCGTTGCTGGAGGAGGTGGCCAAGTTCCGTGCCGCCCGGCGGCTGTGGGCGCGGATCATGCGCGACCGCTTCGGGGCAACCGACCCCCGCAGCCAGATGCTGCGCTTCCACACCCAGACTGCCGGCGTGCAGCTGACGGCACAGCAGGCCGAGGTCAACCTCGCGCGGGTTACGATCCAGGCGCTGGCCGCAACCCTCGGCGGGACACAGTCCCTGCACGCCAACGCCTTCGACGAGGCGCTGTCGCTCCCGTCGGAGAAGGCGGCTCGCCTGGCGCTGCGCACCCAGCAGGTGATCGCCCACGAGACCGACGTGGGATTGACCGCCGACCCGCTCGGCGGCAGCTGGTTCATCGAGTCGCTGACCGACGAGATCGATCGGCAGGCCAGCGACTACCTGGACCGCATCGACGCGGCCGGCGGCGCGGTCGTCGCGATCGAGCAGGGCTTCCAGAAGGCGGAGATCGAACGGGCCGCCTATGACCTCGCCAAACGGATTGAGCGAGGGGAGTCGGTTGTCGTCGGGGTCAACCGCTTCCGCATCGACGAGGACATCGAACCCGACCTGCAGAGCGTCGACGACGCGGTGCAGCAAGGCCAGATCGACCGCGTACGCCAGGTGCGCGCCGAACGCGACGGCGAGGGGGTCGACCGCGCCCTGGCCGACGTGGTCAAGGTTGCCGAGTCCGACGACAACCTCCTTGTGGTGATGAAGGAGGCCCTGCGGCAGCAGGCGACGGTTGGCGAGGTCTGCGACGCCTTGCGGGGCGTCTTCGGCGTGTACCGCCCCAGCGAGACGTTCTAGATCGTCAGGGTACCAGGAGGTCGTCGAAGCTCATCCGCACCGCGGCGCAGCGTGGTCGGTTCGGTGCCGCGCTTGCAGCCGCGATGGGAGCATGCGCGCGGAGTTGCGCGCCTGTCCACGAGCTCTTCAAAACGTCAATGATCCACTCGGTCGAGTGCTACGTCGGGCTGGCGCTCATTTGGCCTTGTGGTTCGCCTGCGCGGTGACAAGCATCCAAGCGTCGCGCCAGCGCGCATGCGCGGGCGTTGTCCAGCTCGCTTCACTACCCTTGGTCGGACTCCGCCCTGTAGGTAGTCGGTGACTCGCATCCGTGGCCAGCCGCTACGTCGACCCCGGACGAGCCGAGCTCCTCGTGGCGCGCGGCATGGGCGCGCTCAAGACGGGTCGGGCGGGTGGTTTCGGTCACCAGGAGGGTCAGTTGGCGTCGCCATCGGGTACGGCGAAGACCACGACGTTGTCGGCGTACTTGCCTTCTTCTGGGTCAAAGCGACCGCCGCAGGTGATGAGCACCAGCCGTTCCGCAACGTCCTGGGAGAAGATGGTCTCGGCTGGCAACGCCTCCTTTGGGAACTGCCGGCGGCCGGTGACTCGGTAGCGGTGCAGGTCGCCCGAGGCGCTTTCGATGAGCGCGGGCGCTCCGGGTTGGAGCTCGCGGAGTCGTGCAAAGGCGCCGAGCCCCTCCGTGGCGCTGTCGACGTGCCCGTCGATCAGGACGCTGCCCCGCGCCTGGCCCGGGCGGGCTCCCGACCGCCACCAGCCCAAGACGTCAGGGTCCGCCGGCACGTCCAAGGCCCCGTCGGGGTCGACAGCGACGGGGACGATGCGGGCCGAGAGGCCCAGGCCGGGCAGCTCGAGCCGGACCGGCGGGGCAAGCTTCGGCGTCTTCCGCGAAGGTTCGGCGACCGTCGGCTGCACCACCCGCCGCTCCGTCTCGCCGACCGCAACCGGAGCCGTTGCCGTGGCGGGGGCGGGGGCGGGGGCGGGGGCGTCCGGCACGTCCCCAACCTCAGCGGCAGCGGAAGGGCGCAGCGAGGCGACGCCCACGGCCGCGAGGGCCAGCCCGCCTGCACAGACAGCCGCTGCACAGGCCGCCGCTGCACAGGCAGCAAGGGCCGACCCTCGCTTGGTTCGAAGTGTTACCACCTCCAGCGGCGGACCAGCCACCCTCCCGCCACTGCGGCGAGCCCGGCACCGGTAAGGATGAGCGCCATTGGCGGCACGGGGAAGGCCCCTTCGTCGCTGGCCTGGCCGCCGGAGCCGGCGTTCACAGCAGCCGGCAGGGCGGTGTCGGCTGCTCCCGCGGGCCCGTCAAGGAACGCCAACGCCGGGCAGTTGATGATCACGTTGGCCGAACCCATGGTCAACCCGCCGGGTGCGGTGATGACGCCCGCAGCAGCCAGAAGTATTACCACGTCGTCATCGGTCTTGAGCCCGTTCCGGCCGCTGGCCACTGCCGCGTCGCTGTAGACGCCAACCTGGAGGTCCCACACCGGGCTGTACTCGCTCGGGTCACTGTTGCCGAAGTCGCGCGGCATGTCACTGAAGATGTTGCTGACATCAGCGCCGCGACGCAACGCGTCGAGCACCTCGGGATTCGCCACCGCCGCGTCCCGACCGACGATCGGGAGGCTGAGGGCGTGAGTCAGCCCCTGGGACCGTCCCTCACCCTGCGACGCCCCGCGCGCCGGCGGGGAGTCCTCCAGCCCCACCTTCGCGTTGACGAACGTAAAGATCGAGGCACGCGCAGAGTCTGACCGGTCGTCGCGGCCCGGTCCGTCCCCACCGTTCTGGAACTGCAGGTCAACCAGCGCGGGCACGAAGGTGCTCCGCTCGATGGTCGCGGTGAAGGCGTCGGAGGAGTCGAAGCTCAGGTAGGCGATGGACCGGCCGTTGGCGAAGCCGCGGACGAAGAGGTGGTCGGTGGTCATCTTCTCGGTGTTGATCCCCAGCGTGCGGTCGTGAGTGTTGCTGTGCGTGGTGACGTCGAAGGGGCCGTCTCCGGTGGCCACGATCGGGGCGTTGAAGACGACGCCGCTGCCCCGGACCCGGACGTAGGGACTGTAGCCGGCTCCGGCCTGAGCTCCGACGGTGAACGACACGGGCGGAAAGGTCGTGGGCTTGGGAGCGGGCTCCAAGGTGCGCTCGAGGCTGAAGTCGGGGGCGCCTTGGAACTGCACGTCAGCCCTGCCGAGCAGGGGGTCGCTGGTCTCGACCTCCTGCACACAGGCCGGGCAGTCGCGGGGGGCGTTGGCGAGCTTGGGCGCGTGGTTCACGCCGAGCCGGTCCGCGATGGACGCGTCCGAGACGTCGGTGATGACGAACCACACGGCCTGCCCTTGAGCGGTGCCCCTGTGCAGCGGCAGCGTTGCGAAGTCGCGGGTCAGGTCGACCCGCAGCGCGCTGGTGATCGTCTGCCGGTTCTTCTCCAGCGTCAGCCCGACGGGCGCACTCCCGTGCTGGGCGGCGCTGGCGGGGCCCCAGGCCTGCGTAATGCTTCCCAACGCCAATAGTGTGACGGTCGCCCACCGGGCGACAGATCTTCTACTTCGTGCTCGTGTCATCGGGGACCGCCCATCGAGTCGGAAGGACGCGGGCACATGCCGCCGGCCGAGAACTAAATGAACGGGGGTCTGTGCCTGCCTGATGACCTCACCTTACGACGCCACCGGCGCAATAACCGTTACAAATCGGAGCAGATCAGGCGGCCGTCTGGTCGTGGTGTGCACCGCGCCCGCGAAGGGCTGCGAGCGAGTCGCCCAAGCACCAGATTGATGCCGCGAGGAACAGCGCGTCCTTGGCCAGGAACTGGCCCGGAAGAGCGGACAGGACAGGGAAGCCTCCGGCGCTTGACTCCCAGACTCCCGGAGTGGTGAGCAGAAAGGTGAGGGTCACGGAGAACAAGACGACGGCGAGGGCACTGCCTGCCGCGGCGACACCCGGTGCGAACGGATGCCCGGCGATCGCCAGCCCAGCGAGTATCTCAGCAACACCAAGCACGGCGGCAAACGCTGCCACGCTGAGGATGCCGTATACCCAGCTGATCAGCGGGCTGTTCTCCACGAAGGGCTGGATGGCTCCGGCCTCGTAGGAGGTGAACTTCAATCCGCCGACCCAGACGAGCACGACGACGAGGCTGTAGCGGATCAACAGCCTGCCGGCGGCCGCCAAGGGGTGATCGCCTGAGGGCCGAGCTTGATTGCGGCTGGTGGTGGTCGACATCGCAAGTCTCCTTCGAGGCTCACGTGCCGATTGCACGGCTGGGCACGATTGGCAGACGAGCCGACGCGCCGCTGCCGGCGTGACACTGACCCAATGCTGCCGGATGACCGCTAACGGAACTGTGACAACATCGCTTCGCGTCAAAAGCGGCGTGGATACCGGGTAGCACAGCGGGATGAGTCTCACCAAGGGCAGCGGCCCGTTCGGTTCCAGACCAGCGGGATCGTTCAACTTCGACCCGCATGCGCCCGAGCACGTCCTGTACGTCGAGGGCACGCCACGCCGAGTGCGCGTTCTGCTCGGCGGAGAAACGGTCGCGGACAGCTTGGACGTCCGGCTCCTACACCCACCGGAACGGACGCCGACGTACCTGTTTCCTCGCGAGCATGTGCGCATGGAGCTGTTCGGCCTAACCAACGGCCGTCATGCAGCCGACCCCGCAACGGGTGAGGCCACGTTCTGGACCGTCAGGGTCGGCGACCGCGAGGCCAAGGACGCGGCCTACTCCTACGAGCACCCGCCGGAGCCGGCGGCCGAGATCGCTGGGATGGTCGCCTTCGACTGGGACTCGATGGACGGCGTATTCGAGGAGGACGAGGAAGTGTTCGTCCACCCTCGTGACCCCTACACCCGCATCGACGTGCTGCGCAGCTCCCGGCGCGTACGGGTGTCCATCGGCAGCACCGTCGTCGCGGATTCGACTCGATCCCGCATGCTGATCGAAAGCGGTCTGCCGGTGCGCTACTACCTGCCGCGGGAAGACGTCCGGGTCGAGCTGCTCGCACCCAGCTACACCACGACGCGCTGCCCCTACAAAGGCGTCGCCCACTACTGGTCGCTGCGTGACGGCGAACGCTTCGAGCGAGACATTGTCTGGACCTACCCTCAGCCGTTCCATGACGCGGAAGCCGTCCAGGACCTGCTGTGCTTCGTCGATGAGCGGGTAGAGCTCGACGTGTCGAACGACGACCGCCGAGCCCGCGACGCCCTGCGCGGCGTTTCGGCGTCGAGCCCCACCGAGCCGTTCTAGGAGGAGAACCGAAGGAGGGTGCCCGCGTGTCACCAGGCACCCTCCACCAGGATTGGGGCTAGTCGCCGAACTCAAGCACGATCGGGCAGTTGGAGATGCCCGGCAGCGCACGCAGTCCCTCCAGGCTGGAGTTCCTCCTACCCGTGCCGCCGCTCGTGAGCAGGCCGTCCCCGAACAGGTCCGCGACGTCCTCGTGATCGGTGAGCAGCTCGCGTTGACCTGTGCGGATCGCGCGCTGGGTCCACACCGCGGGTGTGACGTCCCAGATCGGGCTGTAGTCGTTGTCCTCCGGCTCCTCCTGGGTGATGTTCAGGGGGTCGCCCTGGCCCAGCAGCGCCGACTGCAGGCCCTGTCGCTCAGGGTTGTTGCGGCCGCGAGGCCCATTGACGATCGGGATGATGGCGGAGCGCGCCGAGGTGTCCCGGTCATTGGAACCCAGACCCGGTGCGGCGTTCAAGTTCGGGGCGAACGTCGAACCCTCTATTGCCGCCACCAGTCGGACGGAGCCCTCCTGGTGAAGGTACTGAATGCGCTCGTCCTCGTAGAAGCCGTCGAACATGTCGAGGGTGACGAGGCGCCGCCGGAAGTCGATGTCCACCACGGCGTCGTGCAGACCGGTGCGGTTGGCGACGTGGGAGGCGTTGAGCACGGTTCTGCCGTTCGTGGTGACGAGAGGGCTGTACCACTTGTCGCCCACGGCGCCCGGCCGAGCGACGGCCGGCGGGAACCCGTTGGGACCGGGCACCACCACTCGTCGCGGAGAGAAGTCGACCGTGCCGGCGAAGCGCACGACCCCATGCAGACGACGGCCTCGCTGCACCGCCTTGGTGCCGAGGGCGTTCTCCAGCTTCTCGGCGTGGTTCACGCCACGCCGCTCGGCGCCGTCTTCATTCGACGACTCGGTCACGACGTACCAAACGCTGCGGCCGTGGTGAGTGCCTCGAAACAGAGGCAGCGTCACGGTGCCAGCGCGGCGGTTGACAGCGACGGCGCTCTTGATGAATACGGTGCCGCCGGGATGGGCCATCGCAGGTGTGGCCGGGAGCGCGACTGCCAACATGGCGGCCGCGGCGAACAGTGCTATCCAATAACGAGGGCGGGCGGCCGCCATGCCTTGCGCCTTGTAAGAATTGCTCATACCCCGGGCCGGTCCGTGCGCCGACGCAAAGGGACCGTGACGGCTCCTTGTCCGGCTGCTCGGCGTGACCGGCAGCCCGCCGTGGCGCCGCGAGGCACTCGGCGATGCGCGGCTTCCCAGTCGGCGATGGTTTCGCCGGGGGCGAACCCGGCGCGGTGCCGGCCCGTGTCACCCAAGCACGACCTGGTGGGCTCTCTCGCCGGCGGGGGGCATTTCTTACCGCTGACTTAACAGACAATCACAGGCCTTGTCAGCGGCGTTCCCGGCGTGGATGGTGTGCCTTGCCCGCGCTGAAGGGGGTCTCGACGACTCCCTCGAGAACCGTGCCGCATTGGTCATCGGTTTCTTTCTGATGCGATCACTCCTGCTCGGGCTGTTCTTCGCCCAAAAGGAGCGTTCATGAACAACGTATCAACCTCGGCCTGGGGCCGAGGGCTGAGCTGGTTGTGCGGCACGCTGGTGCTCGCGCTGTTACTGGCACAGTTCGTCATGCCGTCGTTCGCACAGACGCAGACTCATCCGCCCGTCGGTCCGGATGTTGGTGCCGACGTCAACCAGTCCTATTTCGGTCCCTTCGGCTCCGAGGCACTGAACCAACCGAGCGGCGAGGTGAACAGCAACCTCGTCGGTCCCGTGCAGCTGCTCAGATCTGGACAGATCGCGGCCAACCACAAGTCCATCACCATCCCGCTCTATCGCGGTCGCATGCGCGGCAGCGGCGAGGCGGTCTGGTACATCCTGACCGACACGACCGACGAGCGTAACGCCGAGGCACTGGGGCTGAACTTCTCGTCCAAGCTTGCCTACGCGGCGGTGGGCCGTGCAGCGCGCAAGGCGTGGCTGAACAAGAACGCCGCACTGACCTTCTCGCGCGGTGCGGTGGACTTCAGGCCGAGGCGCACCCTCGTGCCAGGTGCGGCACCCAACTTCTTCCCACCCGCTCAGGCAACGCCCGGATCGATCGGCGATGGCCACTACACGCCGTACGTGCGGATCGTCAATCAACCGGGAACCCCCATCTACAACGCTCCGGTCGTCGCCTTCGACGCTGACGCCGACGACCTCGACTTCTGTGACGGAGGCGTCGACCACCGGCTGGTGCACGATCGGGTGACGGCCATCTGCCCGTCGGCCGACAGCAACGGCACCGGTACCGTGACCCTGCGGACCACCGGCATCTTCAGCTTCGCCAGACCGTCGACCTACCTGAGCACCGAGGCCTCCGACAAGGTCGTGGCCACCCTCGACACGGGCACCTTCGCTCCGGCGCTGGCCGACCTGCCCGTTGGCCGCGACGACAGCGCTTTCAGCCCGATCGAGCGCCTGTTCCCAATCGCCAACGGACAGACCGGCAAGAACAACCCGCAACGTCAGGGGCTCAACAGCGCGGTGAAGGGTGAGGGTGATCCGTTGCACATCATCGGCGGCGTGCCCACCGTGGCCTCCGACTACAGCCCGGCGTGGGATCTGAACCTGGGGGAGTGGACCCAGGAGGCCATCGACCGCGGCTATCGCGCCCGGGTCATCGACGAGTTCCAGCTGCTGGGGTTGGTGGCGGACGGCTACATCACGGGTCCTGACGGCAAGCCCTTCGGGTCTACCGGGATCGTGGTCAACTGCCCGATCGTCGAGCGGTTCTTGTAGTACTCCGGGGGGGAGGGGCGGCCTGGGTGCTGACCGGGCCGCCCTGCACATCGGTCGCCGGCGGGGATAGCGTGGCGGGATGGATAGCGCTCGCGTGCGGCTGGTGCTGAGCGCGATCGTCCTCGCGGTGGCGTGCGCCCGGCCAGCTGCCGAGCCGCAGGGGTCGTCGCGGCCAGCCGTCCTGTTGTCGCCGGACGGGACGAGCCTCACGCTGCGGCGCGTGGTCACCGCCCGCATTCCCGCTGCCTTCGCCCTGGCCGGACAGCGGCTGTACGTCGGGGAGCTGCGCACCGGGCGCATCTTGTCTGGTGGGCGCGAGGTGGCCGACCTGGCCGTGTCGACCGGCGCCGAGAGCGGACTGGAGAGCCTGGCCGCCGGCGACGATGGCCGCACGCTGTTCGCCTACTACTCGGCCAGCGCGGACCCGCCCGCGGACGGTGGCGCCGCAGCCGCCGCACGGGTGGCCCGCTTCGCCGTGCGCGGCGACGGCTCGCTCGGGCGGCCGAAAACGATCCTTGAGGTACCAGGCGCTGGGGTCCACAACGCCGGCGCGGTCGGCGTCGGCCCGGACGGATGGGTCTACGTCAACCTCGGCGACAACATCCGCCGCGGTGCCGCACAGGACCTGAGCTCGCCGTTCGGGAAGATCCTGCGCCTACGCTACGACGGCCGCGCAGCCCCGGGCAACCCCTTCAGCCGGCGCCTCGGCGCCGACCCACGCGTCTGGGCCTTGGGGGTCCGCAACACCTTCGCCTTCACCTGGCTGGCTGACGGGCGCATGGTCGGAGCCGACAACGGCGAGCGGGCCGGTGACGAGGTCAACCTGCTGCGCTCGGGCGCCAACTACGGCTGGCCACCTGAGACAGCGCCGCCCGAGGCGGTCGAGCCCCTGCTGCTGTGGCCCGACACCTTCGCGCCCGCCGGTCTGGTGCCGGTGCCCCAGGGCTGGGGGTCGTGGTCGGGGGGTAGCAAGGTCCTCGCCTGCGGGGTGGTCGCGCGGCGCATGGACTTGATCGACCTCGACCATCCTGGGCTGGCCCCGCAGCCGGTGCTGCGCGGCTGCCCGTTCGCCATGGCGGCGACCGATGACGGCGCCATCCTGTTCGCCACCGAGAACGGGGTCTGGCGCCTTGCCCCGTCTGGATGAGCCTCGGGCTCAGGCCCCCTGGCCGAGGTTCTGCATGAGGCCGCCATCCATGACGTAGGAGGAGCCGGTCACGTAGTCGGCGTCGCCCGACGCCAGGAACACGGCCAGGCGGGCGATCTCGGACGGCTCGGCCGCCCGTTTCCAGGGGATGCTTTGCACCTGCTCCTCCAGCAGCTTGGGGTCGTCGATGGCCGGCTGGTTGAACGGAGTGAGGACCATACCGGGAGCAAGGCTGTTGACGTTGATCTTGCTCGGGGCGAGCTCCAAGGCGAGGGTCCGCGTGAGGTTGCGCAGCGCCCCCTTGGAACAGTCGTAGTCGGCGCCGCCGGCGTTGGGAATCTCTTCATGGACCGACGTGACGTTGATGATCTTGCCGCCCCCGCCCGCCGCCAGCCGCAGCTGCACGAAGCGCCGGCAGCAAAAAAACGCGCCGTAGACGTTGGTGCGGATCGCCTTGTCCCAAACCTCCGTTGACAGCTCGGCCACGGGAGATCCCGAGGCGTCGACGCCCGCGTTGTTCATGAGGATGTCGACGCGGCCGAAGGCTTGAACGGCCTCGTCGAACAACGAATCGACCTGCGCCTCATCGCTGATGTTCGCCTGCACTACGATCGCCCGCTGCCCCTCGTCCTCGATGCTCTCGCGGGTGCGTGTCGCGCCCTCGAGGTCATCGAGGTAATGCACGACGACGTCGGCGCCCTCCCTGGCGAACTCGACGGCCGTCGCCTGGCCGATCCCTGAGTCAGAGCCGGTGATGATCGCCACCTTGCCGTGCAACCGTCCTGCCATGTCGTGCTCCTCTTCTGGTCAGTGCTTGTGGGTCGCTGATGCCTGGCTGAGGCGCCAGGCGGCGTTGATGAGCCCGACGTGGGAGAACGCCTGCGGGAAGTTGCCCAGCAGCTCGCCCGAGTCGGGGTCGGCCTCCTCGGCGAGCAAGCCCAGGTCGTTGGCGTGGTCGGTGGCGCGCTCGAACCAGGCTTGCGCCCGTTCGGTCTCGCCTGCCAAGGCGAGGCATTCCACCAGCCAGTACGTGCAGATCAAGAAGCCGCTGGGATCGCTCGGCCAACGGCGCACTAGGCCCCCGTCGCCGAGCTGTCGCTCCACGGCTTCGATCGTCGCCCACATGCGCTCGTCGTCGGCGGGCAGAAAGTCCACGACCGGCAACAGCAGCACCGATGCGTCGAGGTCGTCGGAGGCGAAGGCGCCCGCGTACGCGCCTAGTTGCCTGCTCCAGGCCTGCTCCAGCACGGCCGCGTGGATCTCGTCGCGCGCCGCCCTCCAGCGGGGCTCATCGGCTCCCTCGCCGAGGCGTGGGGCCAGCCCGATGGCGCGATCCAGGGCCACCCAGCACATGACCTTGGATGACACGTACTGTCGCTGCGCATCCCGAGCCTCCCACATCCCCGCATCCGGCTGCCACCAGCCGTCGGCGGCCCGGTTGGCGAGCGTGACCAGCAGCTCCTGGACCGGCTGGTCGAGTTCGCCCAGCAGGTCGCCGAGGACATTGGCGGCGTCCAGCACTTCCCCGAGCACGTCGAGCTGGATCTGGAACCAGGCGTCGTTGCCGACCCGCACGGGCCTGCTGTCCCGGTATCCCGACAGGTGCCCCAGGACGTGCTCGCTGAGGTCGCGCTCACCCTCGACGCCGTACATGATCTGAACCAACTCCGCGCCGATGTGGCCAGCGGAGTTGGTGAACCAGTCGAACAGGCGCCCCGGCTCGTCGGGGCACGCCGCAATCCACAGCGACCGAATGGTCAGGCTGAGGTCGCGCAGCCAGGCGAAGCGGTAGTCGAAGTTGAGATCACCACCAAGTCGCTCGGGCAGGGAGGTGGTCGCGGCGGCGATCACGGCTCCGGACGGCTGGAAGGTGAGCCCCTGGAGCACCAGCGAGCTGCGCCGGACCTGCTCCGGGAAAAGTCCGTCGTAGCCGTCATGCAGGCGGCTCCACGACTCCCATGCCTCAAGGGTGTCGTCCAGCGTTGCTTCGCCTCCGGAGGGGCCGGGGCGCGATTGGGCGGCGGGGGCATAGGCGAGTCGGAGTTCGACGCTCTCGCCGGCGGCCACGGTAAACCGCGACCTGACCGATCCGTCCTCGCAGCGCAGCGGCGCCTGGCCGGTGATCGACAACCGTACTGGCCCACCCCGCGCCTCGATCCCGGCTGGGCCCGAGCGCAGGTGTGGCCGGGTGCGCCCGTACTCCATACGGGGCGCGAGATCACTGACCATCTCGACCTCCCCCTGGCGGCCCTCGACACGTCGGATGAGCACGTGGGGGCTTTCCAGGCCGATGTCGTGACCGCGGGCACCGGGCTGGAGGCCGAGCGCATCAGTGACGGCGACCTCACCGTCGGCGGTGCGGAACACGGTTCGCAGCACCAAGGTGCGGCCCAGGTAGCGGCGCTCGGACTCAAAGTCCTGCGCCGGGTTGAGCGCCCAGTGGCCGGCGTCGGGATCGAGCAGGCGGCCGAGCACCGACGGGGAATCGAAGCGGGGCACGCACCACCAGTCCACCGAACCGTGCCGGTCGACCAACGCGGCTGAGTGGCAGTCGGACAAGAACCCGTAATCGGCGATCGCGGGCTGTTGGCGATGACGACTAGCTGACTGCGGCATGACTCGAACGTTTCCGCGCGGGGCAGGCGCTCAACCGGCGTCGTCGAATGTTTCGGAAGCTGAAAGGACTGGTGGCCTACGGTGCCTGCGGCGGACCGATGCCAGGAGGGCACGTGGGATTGGGACAGGTCGGTGCGGCGCTCGGCAAGGGTTTGCTTGCCGGGATCGCCGGCACAGCGGCGATGACGGTGTCGAGCACCATCGAGGCCAAGGTGCGCGACCGAGGGTCGAGCAGCGCGCCGGCCGAGGCCGCGGCGAAGGTGCTCGGCGTGAAGCCCGACGGCGAGGCGGGCGAGAAGCGCTTCGGCACCCTCGTGCACTGGGGATACGGCACCGGCTGGGGTGCCGTGCGCGGGCTGATCGACGCGGCTGGCGTGTCGGGTGCTCCGGCCACGATGGTCCACTTCGCGTCCGTATGGGGCGCTGAGCAGGTGATGCTGCCGGCGCTGGACGTCGCGCCGCCGTTGTGGGAGTCCGAGCCGGTCGAGATCGGCATCGACGCCTTCCACCACGCCGTCTACGCCGTCGCCACCGCCCTGGCCTACGGCTATCTGGATCGGCACTGACCGTGAAGAAGATCGCGTCAGAGCTTCTGGTCGAACGCCTCGCCGACTGGGGCGTCGACACCGTCTTCGGCCTGCCCGGCGACGGCATCAACGGGTTGACGGAGGGCTTCCGGCGTCACGCCGACCGCATCCGGTTCGTGCTGGTCCACCACGAGGAGGCGGCGGCCTTCATGGCCACCGGCTACGCCAAGAGCACCGGGCGGCTCGGGGTCTGCTTCGCCACGTCGGGGCCGGGGGCGATCCACCTGCTCAACGGGTTGTACGACGCCAAGCTTGATCACGTGCCGGTGCTGGCGATCACCGGGATGCAGGGGCCGAGCCTGCTGGGCACCGGCTACCAGCAGGAGGTCCACCTGGAGCGGCTGTTCGACGACGTCACCGAGTACAACGCGATGGTCCACGTCCCGGTGCACATCCCAACCCTGGTCGACAAGGCGGTCCGCACCGCGCTGGCGCGCCGAGGGGTGTCCCACATCACCTTCCCGGTGGACATCCAACAGGCTCCAGCGGACGCCGACCCGTGGGAGATCGGCGCGCCCGCCCGCGTGCCGGCAACGTCCGCTACCTACCTGCCGGCTCCCGGGCTGCCGTGCGCCGAGGACCTGAACCGCGCGGCGGCGGTGCTCAACGCCGGAGGCAAGGTCGTGATGCTGGTCGGGGCGGGCGCCCTCGGCGCCCGCGAGGAGGTCCTGGCCGTCGCCGAGACGCTGGGTAGCCCGATCGTCAAGACGCTTCCCGGTAAGGCCGTCGTCGCAGACGACCACCCGTTGACCACCGGGGGGCTGGGGCTGTTGGGCACGCTGCCGACCGAGAAGGCCATGGATGACAGCGACACGCTGTTCATGGTCGGTACGAACTTCCCCTTCACCAAGTTTCTCCCGGAGCCCGACGTGCGGACCGTCCAGATCGAAGCGGACCCCACACGCGCCGGGGACCGGACACCCACCGAGATCCCGCTGGTCGGCGACGCCAAACAGACCCTGACGGCGCTGCTGCCGCTGCTGGAGCGCAAGACCGATCGCGGCTTCCTGGAGTCGGCGCAGTCGGACATGGCCGACTGGCGAGACAAGATGGCCGCGCTGGAGGACGCGGAACGCGACCCGATCCAGCCCCAGTACCTCATGCGCCTGATCGACCGCCAGGCCGCCGACGACGCGATCCTGTCGGCGGACTCGGGGACCATCGCGACGTGGGCGGCCCGCCATTACGACATCAGGGGGAACCGCACGTTCATGCTGTCGGGCAACCTCGCCTCGATGGCGCCGGGGCTGCCCTACACCATCGCGGCGCAGGTGGCCCACCCAGACCGCCAGTGCATCGCCTTCGTCGGTGACGGTGGGTTCGCGATGCTCATGGCTGAGTTCCTGACCGCGGCCCGCCACGGGCTGCCGATCAAGGTCTTCATCTGCAACAACGGGCTGCTCGGCCAGATCCTGTGGGAGCAGATGGCGCTGGGCTTCCCCGAGTTTGGTGTCCGCTGGGGCCAGCGCGCGAACTTCGCGCCGTGGGCGGAGGCCTGCGGCGGCAGGGGGATCGCCGTGGACAAGCCTGGTGAGCTGGAGGCCGCGGTCGCCGCCGCCCTGGCCTTCCCCGGGCCGGCTCTGGTCGACGTGGCGGTCAACCCCGACGAGCCACCCATGCCCGCCAAGATCACCTATGACCAGGCGAAGGGCTTCGTCGAGGCGTTCCTGCACGGGCAGCCGCGCAAGGCCATGATCGCCTCAACGCTGATCCGCGACAGGGTCGGCCGGCTCGGGTGAGCTGGTACACAGGCGCGACACGCCGACGTGCTGGCGGCAGCGCCGCGCCCGTCGTCCACCGCCTGGACCACCTGGTGCGCAACGTTGAGCACGGGAAGTTCGAGCGCACCCTGTCGGGGTTGACCGCCGTGGCGGCCATCGTCACGGGCGCCGAGATCTGGTTGGAGCACGACAAGGCCAGCTTCGGCAACCGGATGATGTGGACGCCGGTCGCTCTCACGCCGTTCGCCGCCGCCGCCGGCATCGCCGGGGTGTGGAGCAAACGTGCGGCCAAGGGGGCGCTGCCAGCCACCTCGGCGGTCGTCCTCGCCAACGGGCTGCAGGGCACCTACCTGCACGTCCGAGGGATCGGCCAGAAGCCAGGTGGTTGGCGGATGGCCCGCTACAACATCGAGATGGGGCCGCCGCTGCTTGCCCCGCTGCTGTTCGCCATGGTGGGCGGCATGGGATTGCTGGCCGCGGTGCTGCGCCGGGAGGACGCATGACGGCTCACCGGTCGCCCACCGCGCCGCTTGAGGCAACCACCCCCGGCGGGCAAGGGCGGTTCCCTGGCTACGACGTCCTCGAGCAGTCGCCGACCTGGGACGACGTGACCGCCGCGACGGTCCTGGCGCGCTTGCGGGTCACCGGGCCGCCCCGCTTCTTCACCACCACCGAGGAGACCGTCGCGCGTTCGCTGCTCGACCGGCTCCTGGCTCAAGACGAAGAACCGAAGATTCCGGTCTTCGAGATGGTCGACGCCCGCCTGGCCGACAACCAGACCGACGGTTGGCACCACGAGGACCTGCCCGAAGACCGCCAGGTGTGGCGGCGCTCGGTGGCAGCCCTGGACATCTGTGCGGTACACAACCACGGAGACGCCTTCGGGCGGCTCGGCCGCGACGATCAGGTGGCACTGCTGGAGGGCGTGCGGACCGGTGACCGGTGGCAGGGCTTGCCGGCGGCCCGCATCTGGGACCTGTGGCTGCGCTACGCCTGTACCGCCTTCTACGCCCACCCGTGGGCGTGGAACGAGATCGGCTTCGGGGGTCCCGCCTACCCGCGCGGCTACAAGAACCTCGGCCTGAATCGCCGCGAGCCGTGGGAGGTCGCCGACGCCGACGGCAGCGATCCCCTGCGCAGCCCGTGAGCTGTTCGCCAGTGGGACGGCATCTGGAGTGAGCTCCGTTCGCGACCGCAACGCCTCCGCATGGCTGTTGCCGGTGGACGGCACGCGCGACAACCACGCGCTGCGCCGAGACATGCGGCGATTCGACGACGAGACAGAGGTCGACATCGTCGTCGTGGGCTGCGGCGCCGGCGGTGGTGTGCTGACGCAGCGTCTGGCCCATGCCGGCTGGCGGGTCGTGGCGATGGACGCCGGCCCGTTCTGGGATCCTGACCGCGACTGGGTGAGCGACGAGGCCGGGTCCCACGGCCTGTACTGGACCGAGCCCCGCGTCATCGGCGGAGCCGATCCCGTGCCGCTGGGCGCGAATAACTCCGGTCGCGGCGTTGGCGGTTCGATGATTCACTTCGCCGGCTACGCGCCGCGCTTGCATCCGTCGGACTTGCGGATGCGAAGCGATGACGGGGTCGGCGCCGACTGGCCGCTGACCTACGCCGACCTGCGGGCCTACTACCGGCAGATGGAAAGCGAGCTGCCAGTGGCTGGCCAGTCCTGGCCCTGGGGCGAGCCGCACCGCTATCCGCATTCTCCGCACCCGGTCGGTGGCGACGGTGAGCTGTTCCTGCGTGGCTGCCAGCGGCTGGGGATCCCGGCCCGCGTGGGACCTGTTGCGATCACCAACGGGCGCTTCGGCAACCGCCCACACTGCATCTACCGCGGCTTCTGCCTGCAAGGCTGCAAGGTCAACGCCAAGGGGTCAACCCTCATCACCCACATCCCCGACGCGCTCGCCCGCGGTGCCGAGATTCGCGCGGACAGCATGGTCAGCCGCGTCACCCTCGACGAGGATGGCCAGGCCAGCGGCGTTGTGTATCACAAGGACGGGGTCGAGCGCCGGCAGCGGGCGCGCATGGTGGCGCTGGCCGGGTACTCGATCGAGACACCCAGGCTGCTGTTGAACTCGGCCTGCGCGCGGTTCCCCGACGGACTGTGCAACAACCACAACCAGGTCGGTCGCTACGTCATGGTCCAGGGCGCCGCGCAGACCGCTGGCCGTTTTCGCGACGAGGTCCGCATGTACAAGGCGCCACCGCCAGGCGTGTCCAGCGAGGCGTTCTACGAGACCGACCCGACCAAGGACTACCAACGGGGGTTCTCCATCCAGACGGTGTCCCCCTTGCCGGTCACGTGGGCGGAGCACGTCGCCGCCGAGGGGCACTGGGGCGAGTCGCTGCGCGAGCACATGCGCGACTACATCCACTGGATGTGCCTCGGCGTCCTCTGCGACTTCCTGCCGCTGCCGGGCAACCGGGTCACCCTCGCCGACGAGACCGACCGACATGGCCTGCCGGTCGCCCACTTCAGCTACAGCCAGTGCGACAACGACCGGCGCCTGATGGCGGCGGGCCAGAGGGTCATGGAGGAGATCCTGCGAGCGGCCGGCGCCGCGCACACCGTCACCATCAAGCGTTACGCGCACCTCGTGGGCGGCTGCCGGATGGCCACCGACGAACGCGACGGCGTGGTGGACCGCGACCTGCGCACCTTCGCGGTGCCCAACCTGCTCATCACCGACGGCAGCGTCCTGCCAACGCAGGGCAGCGCCAACCCCGCCCTGACCATCATGGCCCTGGCCGCTCGGGCCGCCGACCGGCTGGGCGCCAAGGCGCGACGATGACGGTCGCGCGCCTCGACGTCAGCGTCTACACCATCCCGACACCACAGCCGGAGTCCGACGGCACGCTGGCGTGGGATCGCACCACCGTGGTCGTCGTGGAGGCGGTCAGCGGCACCGTCACCGGCCTCGGGTTCTCCTACGCCACGCCGGCCTGTGCCACCCTCATCCACGATGTACTCGAGTCGGTGGTGGTCGGCAGCGACCCCATGGACGTGCCAGGGACGTGGCAGGCGATGGTCGACGCCATCCGCAACCTGGGCCGGCCCGGCGTGGTGTCCATGGCCATCGCCGCGGTCGACACCGCCCTGTGGGACCTCAAGGCCAGGTTGCTGCAGCTTCCCCTTGCCCGGCTGCTGGGGATGGTGCGCCGTTCCGTGCCGGTGTACGGCAGCGGAGGGTTCACGTCCCTGCCACTGGACGAGCTCACCCGGCAGCTGAGCGGGTGGGTCCACGCCGACGGCATCCCTCGAGTCAAGATGAAGATCGGCCTGAGCGGTGGCAGGCGACCGGGCGACGATGTCGAGCGTGTCGCCGCGGTGCGTTGCGCGATCGGGAACGACGCGGACCTCTACGTCGACGCCAACGGGGCCTACACCGCCAAGGTCGCGCTGCGCACGGCAAGGCACATGGCCGACGAGGGCGTGAGCTGGTTCGAGGAACCCGTGTCCTCCGACGACCTGGCCGGCTTGCGCCACGTGCGCGACGCCACCGCCGTGGACGTGGCCGCCGGGGAGTACGGCTACGACCTGGCGTACTTCGGGCGCATGTGCTCGGCCGGCGCGGTGGACGTGCTGCAGGCCGACGTGTCGCGCTGCGCCGGCATCACCGAGTGGCTGCGAGCCGCCGCGGTCGCCTCCGCCAACGGACTGCAGATCTCCGGGCACACGGCGCAGTCCTTGCACGCTCACCCTGCCTGCGCCGTGCCCAACCTGCGGCATCTCGAGTACTTCAGCGACCACGCCCGCGTCGATCGTCTGCTCTTCGACGGCGTCCTGGAGCCGGTCGAAGGCAGGCTCACGCCGGACCTGAGCCGGCCAGGCATGGGCCTGGACCTCAAGCACAGCGACGCGCGGGCCTACCGCGTCTGATCGCACCCGCCGCTTGGCCGTTCCAGTTCTTGCACCGTCACACGACCGTAAGATCCCCGCCGCTACGTTCTACTGTGCCTTGGCCGTTGCAGGGGCCAGGAGAGGACTTCGATGAACGCCGCGGATACGGTGCCGCCAATGAGACCGCGGTGATCCCGCGTCGGTCGCTGCGGCAGGAGGTCGGTGATCGACTCCGTGATCGTCTGATCCAGGGCGATCTGCGTCCTGGCGAGCGCATCAACGAATCGACCTTGTCGGTCGAGCTTGGGGTGAGCCGCACGCCGCTGCGTGAGGCGTTGCTGCTGCTGGAGCGCGAAGGGTTGATCCGGTCACAGCCGGCGCAGGGCTTTTCGGTGTCGGCGTTGACCAGCGCGGAGGTGCTCGAGGTCTATCCCGTGTTGTGGACCCTCGAGAGTCTCGCGTTGCGCAGCAGCGGCGACGCGGTCTTGAGCACCTTGCCGAGGCTGCGCGCGCTGCTGGAGCGCTTCGAAGCCGCGGAGACGGCGAGAGCGGCCCGGGACCTGGACAACGCGTGGCATACCACCTTGCTGTCGGCATGTCCGAACCGCCGCCTGCTGGACCTCATCGACGGGTTCAAGCGGATCTCGCAGCGCTACTGGGTCGTGTTCATGCGCGACAATCCCCCGCTCGCCGAGTCCGCCGCGCAGCACCGGGAGCTGATGCACTCCGTGGCAGCTGGCGACCTGGCAGCCGCCGCCCAGTTGCTCGAGGCGCACTGGGAGGCCGGCATGATCGCTCTGCTGGAGCGGATGCCGGCCTCGGCAAGGTCGTGAGGCGGACTCTTACGAACCCCTAAATACTGTATACAGCAGCCAGCTCCTCCCGTACCCTTGGCCTTTGCAGAGTCCTTGGGGGTTGTGATCTCGAACACCGCGCCGTCGAAGCCGCTGGTTCACGCCTCGGGTCATGTGCTGGTCACAGCCCCGGTCCAAGGGGTTGGCGAGGACCTGGCCCGCCATCTGCGCGAGGACGGGTACTCCGTCAGCCTCGCCTTCAGCCAGCAGGAAGTGCTCGCCGTCGCCGGCAGCTCGCGCCCGGACCTCGTCATCCTGCACCCTGATCTGGCGGCGCTCGACGCCGAGGGCGTCGTCCAACAGCTGCGCGACCACGGCAACGTGCCGTTGATCATGGTGAGCCCGACCTCCGAGGAACGCGACCGCATCCACTGGCTCAACGTTGGTGCCGACGACGTGCTGCCCCCTCCGTTTTCTCCGGTGGAGCTGGTGGCTCGCGTCCGCTCCGTGCTGCGTCGCACCAAGATCAGGACGCAATCGGGCGCCGCCGACACCGCCGTCGAGGCAGCCGTGTCAGTCGACCTGTCGGATCACACCGCGAACGTGCTCGGTCGATCCGTGAACCTGACCGCGCTGGAGGCGCGGCTGCTGCACTTCTTCGTCCACCATCCCGACGAGGCGCTGACCCGCCAACGGCTGCTGGAACAGGTGTGGGGCTTCACCTTCGGTGACACCACCACCGTGACGGTGCACGTGCGCCGGATCAGGGAGAAGATCGAGCCGGATCCGGCCAACCCCTGTCTCATCAAGACCGTGTGGGGAGTGGGCTACCTGTACGACGCGGCGGGTGGAGACGAAGGCACCTTCGGGACGAACGCAGGGCTTAGAGCTTTAGCCGGTGCTGCCGGTACGGCCGGAGGGCCGACAAAGCGGTAGCCGACGCCCCAGACGGTGTTGATCAGCCGAGGATTGGCCGGGTCGGGCTCGATCTTCTCGCGTAGCCGTCGCACGCGTACCGTGACCGTTGCCCCGTCGCTGCCGTCACGACCCCACACGTGCCGCAGCAACAGGCGGCGGCTCAGCACTTGACCCGGGTGGCGCATGAAGAACAGCAGGAGCTCGAACTCCAACGCGGTCAGGGTGATCGCCGCTCCGAACGCTTCGACGCGCCGGCTGACCGGGTCGACGGTCAGGCCGCCGGCACTCATCGTGCTCGCCGCCTCGGCGAGGATCGACAGGCGGCGGCGACGCAGCACCGATGTGATCCGGGCCGTGAACTCCCCGGCGGACACGTCGGGTCCGCCGACGACGTCGTCGGCGCCGAGGTCCAAGCCTCGGACGCGCTCCGCTTCGCCGGCGGTCGCGCTGACCACCACCACGGGCACGTCGCCGTCTTGCAGCAGGCGCTCGAGCATCGCGAGGCCGTCGCCGCTGGGAAGGGGCAGGTCGACCACGACCAGGTCGTAACGCGGTCCACCCGAGAGCGGGTGGGCGCTCGGATCGGCGGTGACGTCCACGCCGAAGCCCGCCAGGCGAAGATGGTGGCCCAGCCGCGTCGCCAGGCCGGGCTCGGGTTCGATCAGCAACACGCGGGCCGCCGGGAAGTTCGGCGCCTGGGCAAAGGCGTGCGCGGCCTGCGGGCGACGGTGGGAAACGCCGACCGCCCGACGCGGCGCTTCAGGATGCGCGCCCAGGCCGACATCCTCCTTCCTCGGGCGCAGCACCCCGACGGCGGGCGGTCTGGCGAGCACGCGAGCGCGGATCACGTTGCCGTCCCCCCAGCTTGCATCCGTCTGTCCTCTCGGCGCCCTGTCCTCTCGGCGCCTCAACGCCATCGTGGCCGGGAATCGGCGGCGGCGGAAGACCGAGGGCAGTTACATCGGCTTACATCGCCCGAGGCCAGGGTGTTGACGGTCACTCTCATGCGGGGTGTGGTTGGCTGGTGCCGTGCTCCGCGCGCAGCCGGCAAACCAGCGCATGTGTGCGTGGCGCGCCGTTCAGCTGGCCGCTGTCCAGCGCCGCCAGCAGGTCGGCGATCGTGTCGAGGTCGTGGTGTGTGCCCAGCAGGGTGACCGTCAGACCCGCTGCTCGGCTCAGGGTGTCGGCCAGCACTCGGTCGGTGCTCATCACCACGCCGTCGAACAGCTCAGGGGTCGGCCGCGACGAGGCCAGCAGGGTGTAGCCGCCGTCGGCTGCCGGGCCGAGCACCACGTCGGTCTGGTCCAGGGACCGCAGCGCCGAGCACAGATCCGCCGCGCCAACCGTAGGGCAATCCGCGCCGTACAGCACCACCCCCTCATAGCCCCTGGCGAACACGTCGGCCTGCGCGGCGGCCAGCCGCTGCGCCAGGTCCTCACCGCGCTGGGGGAGCAGACCCACAGCATCAGGAAGCAGCCGGCGCAACACCATCTTGTCGCCGTGGTAGGCGCACCACGTGTCGGCGTCTGTGGCGGTGGCGGCGTCGGCGGTGTCACGCAGCAGGGCGGAAGCCACCGCGGCGGCCTGCACCGTCGACAGCGGCGGGCACAGCCTGGTCTTGACCTGGCCGGGCAGCGGTGCCTTGGCGATCAGTACCACCGCGTTGCGAGCCTCCATCAGCGGGGCTGCACCAGCGGCAGGCGCACGGTGAAGCGACAACCGGCGCCCTGGTTGGTGACGTGCAGCTCGCCGTGGTGCGCCTCGACAAGGCCTTTGGCGATCGCCAGCCCCAGCCCCGCGCCTGCCTCGGCGGACGGCGTGCGGGGCCGGTGACCGCGAAACGACGTGTCGAACACGCGCGCCAGATCCTTGTCGGGAATCCCTCCGCAGGTATCGGTCACCGCGACCCAGGCGTGGTCGCCGCCCAGTCCGGCCTCGACCGCCACGGTGCCGTCAATGGGGGTCTCGCGGATGGCGTTGCCAAGCAGGTTGCGCAGCACCCGAGACATCTCCGGTGGGGCCAGGTGCAGCTCGGGCACCGACTCGACGAGGCGTCCCTGCAGGCGCACGCCCTTGGCGCTGGCCACGGGGTCGGCGGCAGCCAAGGCGTCGGACACGAGGTCGTGCAGCGACGCCGGCTCGAGGTGCAAGCGCAGCACGCCGGCGTGGATGCGCGACAGCTCGAACAGGTCGTCGACGAGTCCAGCGAGACGGTCGGCCTCCAGGCGCATCGTCCGGTGGTACTCGGCCACGGTTGCTGGGTCGTCGACGACCCCGTCCTCCAGCGCCTCGCTCATCGCGCGGATGCCGGCCAGAGGAGTCCGCAGGTCATGCGACACCCACGACACCAGCTCGCGGCGCGCGGACTCCAGCGCCGACTCCCGTGCGTGGGCCTCGGCGAGGCGGATCGCCGTCTCGTCGAGGCGCTCGGCGAGGTCGGCGAACTCTCGGATCGAGGGTTTGGACGGGCTGCCGTCGGTGCCCGCCCCGACCAGGCGGGCCGCCGATTCACTCAACAGGCGGCTCGCCGCCGCCACGCGGTCAGCCAGCACCATCGCCACGCAGATCCCTACAGCTCCCGCGGCGACCACGATGACAACCAGCGCGTACAGGTCTGAGGAGGACAGGAACATCGCCGTGCCGGCCCCCACAGCGCCGACCGCCACGGCGACCACCGACGTCAGCGCCACCACACTGATCTGCGCGGTGAACGAGGCGTTGCGCAGCAGCTTGAGCACCGTCGCGCCGAGCAGGCCGGCGGCGAGGGTGCAGGCGCTGGCGACACCGATCAGCACGATCATGTCCGCGGCGCTCTTGTCCAACAGCGCACCCACCAGGGCCGCCAGCGCCAGCCCCACGACGGCGACGGCCGCCGCGCGTGCCCGCATCCCGAGACCGGTGGAAGCCGCCCGGCTCATGGCGCGAAGCGGTAGCCGACACCCCAGACCGTCTGAATGTGACAGGGGACGGCGGGATCGGCCTCGACCTTCTCCCGCAGCCGGCGGACGTGCACGGTCACCGTCGAGGTGTCGCCGAAGGTGTAGCCCCAGACGCGCTCCAGCAGCGCCTCCCGGCGGAAGACCTCGCTGGGATGGCGCATGAGAAAGTCCAGCAGGTCGAACTCCCGCACGGTCAGCGACACGGGGACACCGTTCACACTCACCGCCCGCGCCCGCGAGTCCAGGGTGATGGTGCCCAGCGTCACGGGCTCCTGGTCTTCGGGCGGCGGGAGCGGCGGCTGCGCACGCCGCAGGACCGTGCGGACCCTGGCCGCCAGCTCCCGCGGCGAGAAGGGCTTGGCGACGTAGTCGTCGGCGCCAAGGTCAAGACCGATCAGCTTATCGGTCTCGTCCCCACGCGCGGACAGGATGATGATCGGGATGTCACCGCGCTCACGCAGGCGGCGGCAGACCGACAGCCCGTCCAGACCCGGCAGCATGATGTCGAGCACGACCAGGTCGTACGCGATCCCCGCCGCGCGTGCCAGGGCAAGGCGGCCGTCGCCGACCACGGTCACCTCGTGACCGTCGCGGCGCAGGTAGCGCGCGACGACCTCGGCGACGGTCGGGTCGTCCTCGACTACCAGCACTCGCGTGGCCACCAGCCCGGATGCGGTCTGCGGCGTGCTGGTCATTGTCGTCATGCCCATCTGCCGAGCCTAGTCGGACGACCGCCGCCAGGGCTTACGGTCCGGTGACGCCGCTGCGCGCCGATCTTCGGGATGGCAGCAGAGCGGCCAGCAGCAGCAGCGCGGTGACGCCGCTGATCGCCAGCCCGACCATGATCGCCACCGAGGAGTACCGCAGCTCCACGGTGTGGGTGCCCGCCGGCACGGTCACCGCCCGCAGCGCATGGTCGGCGACCTGCACTTCCGCCGGCTGCCCGTCGACGGTCGCGCGCCATGCGGGGTAGGCGACCTCGGACAGCATCAGCAGTGCCGGGGCGGTACTGGTGGTGCGCACGACCAAGCGATCGTTGTCGCGGGCGACGATCACGGCCTGGTCGGCGTCGGGGTCTGGAGGCTGACGCAGCGCCGGCGGCGGCTGTTCCAGCAGCGCGGTGCGGCGCGGGTCGACCGCGCCGCTGGCCAGCAGGCGCGCGGCCGTGCCGGCCGGCACCTGCCGGGCCTCGTGCACCAGCCAAGCTCGCGGGAGCGCGTCGGGGTTGCGCAGCACGGTCAGCCCGGCGGCGGCGAAGACGGTTGGCAGCCGTCGGCGCAGCCGTCGGGCACCGGTGATCCCGGGCGAGATCGGCTCGTCGGCGACGACGATCCAGCGGACGTTGAGCAGGTCGATGATCGCCGAGTCGACGCCAGCGGGCAGCACATCGGTGTAGTGGTAGTTCTGCCACGCGCCGTTGGCGGCGTCGATGAGCTCGTCGTAGCGCGCGACATGGGTGGGGTTGTAGCCCTGGATCGTCTCCAGGCCGAGCGAGGTTGCCCGGTTGTTGGCCAGCAGTGCCCGCACCTTCGGGTCGGTCCAGCGCACGGAGTAGGCGTTGCGTGTCAGCCCGTCATCGCCGACGGCCGGGTCATACGGCAGGTAGCGGCCGAGGGCTTGGCGCTGCTGGAGGAAGGCGCCGACGGGGCCGGGATCGTCCAGCGCCGCGACATCGACGCGCTGCTGGCGCTGCGACCCGCGGGGGTCGGTGCCAAGGCGCGCGGTGGTCACCAGATGCACGCCCAGCAGGTCGACGGCGACCAGCGCGACGGCGGCCATGGCCAGCGCCCTTCCGTGAGGCCGCCGGGCCCGCAGGCTGTCCACGGTCCACCCGGCCAGCAGGGCCACGACCGGACCGAGCACCAGCAGCACGCGTTGCGGTGCGAACGGATGCAGGCGGCCCACCACCGGCAGCGCGCCGACCAGCAGGTGCAGCGCCGGCAGGTGCAGCGCGAGCACGATCGCCCCCACGGCGACAGCGGCCAAGAACAGTGGACCACGCCGGTGGCGCGCGACGAACGGAGCCGCTGCCGCCAGAACGAGCGGCACCACGCCCACGTACCACAGGCTCGGGGTGACCAGCATGAGCAGGTCGTCCGCCGTCCAGCCGCCCGGCGAAGGCGCCTCCACCCCCGTCGGGTACCCGCCCGCCAGCGTCGACACTGCGTTGAACTCCAGCCGCGGCAGCAACGCGGCGGCGCCGAGGGCCGAAGTCAGCACGACGACCGCGGTGCCGTGCAGCGCCAGGGGTTGCAGCCACCGGCGCCATCGTGCGCCCGGCGCCGCGCGCGCCTGTCGGGTGGGCGCGTGACGCGGCGCCGTTCGCCAGCCGATCCACAGCAGCGTCAAGGCGCCGGCGTAGAGGCTGCCCTGCCCCGGCCAGGCAGCCAGGACCTGTGACAGCGCCAGGGCGGTCAGCCCCCAGCCGCGCAGCCGAGCCCGCCAGCCGACGCCCGCGACGGCGTGCTCGACGCCGAGCAGCGCGAAGGGCAGCCAGGCGGTGACCGCGCTGTAGGCGAAGCAACAGGGGTTGCGCGTCAGCATCAGGCCGCCCAGCCCCAGGGTCAGGCCGGCCACCACGGCTGCGACCACCCGCAGCCCCGTTGACCTGGCCAGCAGGTAAGCGCCCAGGCCTGCCAGCAGCGGATGGATCACCAGGTACAGGGCTGTCGCCGCCGGCGGCGCCAGCAGCGTGTACAGCACCATGGCGGGCAGGTAGCCCCAACCCGACAGCGGATCGCCGACACCGGGTGACCCGGCGAACACGTGCGGGCTCCAGCCGGGGATCTGCCCGGCGCGCAGGTGGTCGCCGAGCCAGCTGTACCAGGGAAGGAACTGCGTGACGGCGTCGACGCCGAGGACCGGCTGCGGCAGCACCATCGGCAGCTGCACCAGCAGCGCCAGGACCGCTAATCCGCCGACCGCCGCGAGCCTGGAGCTCCGCGGCTCGCGACGGCGGGCGGATGTCGCTTGTGAGCGGGTGGTCGCGGGGCCTGCGAGGCCGGTGGCGCAGCGCAGCAACACCCAGGCCATACGGGCAGCCGCCTTGGCTGTCGGCCATGGGCGGCCGGTCACCTTTGAGGTGCCGGCACGGACGCGGTAGGCGACCGCCACCTCGGTGACCCGCAGGCCGGCGCGACCGGCCCGCAGCACCATCTCCAGCGGCCAGCCGTAGGTGCGGTCGCGCACGTCCAGCGCCAGCAGCGCGTCGCGCCGTACCGCCCGGTACGGCCCGATGTCGGAGACGGCCACGCCGGCGAGCAGGCCGCACAGACGCCCGAGCACCGCGTTGGCCGCGGCCACGTGCCACGGCATGGCGCCAGGCTCACGGCGGTCGGCGACGCGGCGTCCGAGGACCAGGTCGGCGCTGCCCGCCAGCACCGGTGCGGCCACCGAACCCAGGTCGCGCCAGTCCAGCGACGCGTCGGCGTCCATGAACACCACCACGTCACTGCCCGCCGCCGCGTCGAGCCCCCGCCGGCACGCCGCGCCGAACCCTCGCCGTGCCTCGGTCACGACCTCGGCGCCTAGGCGCCGCGCCACGTCGGCGGTGCCGTCGGTCGAGCCGTTGTCGACCACCACGACGCGGACGTCGTTCGGCCGGCCGGCCAGCGCCGAGGGCAGGGCGTCCGCCTCGTTCAACGCCGGCATCACCACGCAGATGCGCGCTGTTGTGACGCCGGGCACTAGGACGGCACAGCTCCGCCGGCCCGGCGAGGTCGGCGGCCGTTAGCCGGTGGCCGGCGCAGCACCGCGGTCGCGAACTCGGCCATTCCCTCGTCGAACCCCACGCTGGCCCGGAAGCCCAATTCCTCGTGGGCGCGGTCGACGGCGGCGAACACGTGGCGAACGTCGCCGAGGCGGTACCGGCCGGTGACCCGCGGCCGAGGGGCATCGCCGAACGCGGCATGCAGCGCGACGGCCATCTCCCCGACGGTGTGCGGGGTGCCGCTGGCGATGTTGAAGGCGCCGGCTGCTGGCTCGGCTGCGGTCAGTGCCAGCACGTTGGCGTGGGCCACGTCGCGCACGTGCACGAAGTCACGGCGCTGCGCCCCGTCCTCGAAGACCTGCGGCGCGCGCCCAGCCTCGCAGGCGCTGCGGAACACGCTGGCGACGCCGGCGTAGGGCGTGTCGCGGGGCATCCGCGGCCCGTAGACGTTGTGGTAGCGCAGCGCCGTGACGGGCGTGGACTGCTCACGCCCGAACGCGCTGCACAGGTGCTCTTGGTGCAGCTTGGTGGCGGCGTAGACGTTGCGGGGGTCGGTCGGCGCCTCCTCGGTCACCGCGCGGGCCTCCAGCGGGCGTCCGCAGTGGGGGCAGGGCGGCTCGAAGCGCCCGGCGTGCAGCGCGGTGAGCTCGCGCGGCAGCGGCCGCACCACCCCGTGCACAGTGCAGGCGTAGCGACCCTCGCCGTAGACCACCATGGAGCTGGCCAACACCAGCCGGCCTCGAAAGTCCTGATGGTGCAGCGCCCACAGCAGGCCGGCCGTTGCCGAGTCGTTGGCGGTCGTGTAGTCCAGCACGTCGCTGAAGTCCTCGCCAAGACCGACCTTGGCCGCCTGATGGCTGACCGCGTCCGCACCATCGAACCAGCCGGGATTGGCGGGAGCCGCGCACAGGTCGGCCCACAGGTAGTCCGCTGCGGCGTTGGCGTACGGCGGCGGACCGTCGTGTGCCGCCGGGTCGAGGGCGTCGATGACCCGGACGTGATGACCATGGGCGACCAGCTCGTCGACGACGAACGAGCCGACGAAGCCCGCACCACCCGTGACCACGACCTGCGCCATGGCCAGGAACGCTAGCCCGTCGCGCCGCCCCCCGCGGCGGCCCCGCCGGAGTTCAGGGCCGTGTCACACCTCGACACCGCGCCCGTACCGTAACTTCGAGCGCCGCGTCGAGGCGAGGTCGACCTGAGGGAACTTCCCATGCCCATTCGTTCCGGGCCGGGACTGCTGGGGCGGAGCCTCGCTCGCCGTATGGGGAATTAAGCGGTTTGTAACGCCTGCGGCGGCGGGTTCCCGTACGGTCCTGTCATGTGGTCGACGCTTGCCGCGATGCACCTGCCTACCGCAGGCGCAGTCCCTCGGTTCGTCGACGCCGAGGGCACCGAGCAGGACTGGCTGGTGCACCGCTGGCGTGGTGAGGCCGCCCGCCGAACGCCGGTTGCTGGCCGGACTGGTCGGCCCCGTGCTGGACATCGGCTGCGGGCCGGGTCGTGTGGCGGCGCATCTGGCCCGGCGGGGCATCGACGCGCTCGGCGTGGACGTCGCCGAGGCCGCGGTCATGGCGGCGCGCAGGCGCGGTGCCACCGCGCTGTGCGCCTCGGTGTTCGACCGTCTGCCGGCTGAGGGACGGTGGGCGGGCGCGGTCTGCTGGACGGCAACCTCGGCATCGGTGGCGACCCGTTGCGGTTGCTGCGCCGGCTGCACGGGCTACCGCGGGCAGGCGGGCGTGTCCTTGCCGAGGCGGACGCTCCGGGTGCGGCCACCCGCAGCACGCGGGTGCGGCTGCACGGATCCGGCTCCACATGGCAACCGTGGGCGTTGGTGTGCATCGACGACGTCGGGCAGCTGGCCGCAAGGGCGGGCTTCCGACTCACCGCTACCGAGGCGTCGGAGGGACGATGGTTCGCGCAGCTGAACGTCTAGCCGCCCCGCCTGGCCCGGTGGGTTGTCGCCACCCCGCCGCCTGTGCCCCCGTTCCGCGAGGGTGCCTTCCGCAGCCGCCTGCACGACGAGGCGCCCGCCGCGTGGCTGGGTGTCGCGCTGGGCGTTACCTTCACGGTGTGCTTCGTCACCGGGCTGGTGTCCCACCTCATCCAGCACCCCGGTAGCTGGTTCGCCTGGCCGGCTCGGCCGGCGGGTCTGTACCGGGTGACGCAGGGCCTGCACGTGGTCACCGGCCTGGTCAGCATCCCGCTGCTGCTGATCAAGCTGTTCGTGGTCTACCCCCACCTGTGGACCTGGCCGCCCGTGCGCGGCCTGCGCCACGCCGTCGACCGCGCCAGCGTGCCTGCGCTGGTCGGCGGCAGCCTGTTCCTGCTGGTCACCGGCGTCCAGAACACCATGTACTGGTATCCGTGGGGCTTCTTCTTCCCGACGGCGCACTACTGGGCGGCCTGGATCACCATCGGCGCGCTGATCATGCACATCGGTGCCAAGGCAGGGATCGTGCGACGGGTGGCGGCGGCCCGCGAGCCGCGTCCGGACCCGGTCGCTGAAGGCAGCGCGCCTGCCCCTGAGGGCCTGACCCGCCGGGGAGTGCTCGGCCTGGCCGGCGCGGCGTCTGGGGTGGTGTTTCTCACCACAGCCGGCACGACGGTGGCGCCGCTGCAGCGCCTCGCCCTGCTGTCACCCCGTCGGCCGTCGGTGGGGCCACAGGGGTTCCCCGTCAACCAGCCCGCCGAGGCAGCCGGTGTGGTCGAGGCGGCGATGGACCCGTCGTTCGTGCTGCTGGTGGAGGGCAAGGTGCCGCGCCCCGTCGAGCTGTCGCTGGCCGATCTCGCCGCCCTCCCTCAACGCGAGGAGGAGCTGCCGATCTCCTGCGTCGAGGGTTGGTCGGCAACCGCGCGCTGGGGCGGCGTCGCGCTGGTGGACCTGCTGCACGCCGTGGGTGCGTCGGTCGGGGGGCCGGTGTTCGTTGAGTCGCTGCAGCAGGCCGGTCTGTACCGCTCCACGACGCTGAACCCCGCGCACGCTTCGGACCCGGCGACGCTGCTGGCCCTGCGGGTCGGCGGCGAGCCGCTCCACATCGACCACGGCTTCCCGGTGAGGCTGATCGCACCCAACAACCCCGGCGTCCTGCAGACGAAATGGCTCGCGCGGGTGGAAGTGCTGTGATGCAGGCACGCGAACCAGCTACCAAGCCGTTCTGGGTGCTGACTGCCGTCGGTGCGGCGGTGATGGCGTGGGGAGTCTTCGGGCTGGTGACCAACGCCGGGCCGGGGGCGACGCAGATCAAGCTCGGCCGCTGGTTGCTGTGGTTCGTCGCGGCGTTGCTGGTCCACGACGGGCTCATCGCCCCCCTGGTCCTGTTGACCGGTCGGGGCCTGCGTCGCGTTCGTCCGATCGTGCTGCGCACCCCGTTGCAGGTCGGCGCGGTTCTCAGCGGGGTGGTGACGCTGCTGGCGTATCCGCTGCTGCGGGGCTACGGGCAGACCGCGCAGGGCGGCAACTCCTCGATCCTGCCGAGCAACTATCGATCGGGATGGCTGACCGTCCTGGCGCTGGTGTGGCTGGGCGTCGCGGGTGTCGCCGGATGGCGGCTGCTGCGACGGCGGCACTCGCGGCAGGCCGTGCGGTAGCCGTCGGGAAAGACCTGCACATCGAGGCGGGAACCGCAGACTCCGCAGAAGCGCGGCGGATCGAAGGTCAACAGCCGGGCGCAGTCGGCATGCTGCGCCACGTCGAGCCGCCGTCCGCAGGCGCCACAGTGCTCCATGACCGGGAGCCTAACCAGCGAAGAGCACGCCGGGGTTGAGCAGTCCTTGCGGGTCGAGGGCCCGCTTGATGGCCAACATCGCCGCACGGTCGGCGGCGTCGCGCACCAACGGCAGCCAGGCGGCCTTGGCGACCCCGACACCGTGCTCGGCGCTGATGGTGCCGCCACACTCGGCGACCAGGAGCAGCAGTGCGTGGTCGAGCTCGTCGTTGCCGCCAAGCACGTTGACGTGGAGGTTGCCCTCGGCGAGATGGCCGAACAGGATCACCCGTGCGCCGGCCTCGGCGCAGCGCCGCCGAACCGCCACCTCGAAGTTGCCGAGAGCGGTCAGCGGCACGGCCACCTCCAGTTTGTGCGGCGGGGCGGTGCGGGCAGCCGTGCACTCGTCGGCGACGGCCTCGGTGTGCCGCTCGCGGTAGGCCCACAGCGCCGCTCGCCCGCGCCGGTCCTCGGCGACCGCGACGTCGCCGACGGCGGCGTGGGCGTCCAGCGCGCCGGCCAACGCCTCGGTCACCGGCTCGGGCCCTGCGCACTCGACCAGCACGTAGGTGGGGTGATCGCCGGGCAAGGGGGCCGGCAGGCCGCTGTGCTGGCGTACCAGGCGCAGGCCGTCGTCGTGGAACCACTCGACGGCGGACAGGCTCGGCAGCCCCCGGATGGCAGCCAGCACGTCGAGCGCCTCGCCGGTCGACTCGACGCCCAGCAACGCCACCACACGGTGTCGCGACAGCGGCCGCAGCCGCAGCCGCGCGCTGGTGACGACAGCCAGCGTGCCCTCGCTGCCGGTCAGCAGGCCCGGCAGGTCGTAACCGGTGCTGTCCTTGGGCAGGCCGCCGAGGCGGCGGACGACTCGCCCGTCGGCCAGGACCGCCTCCACGCCGAGGACCTGTGCGCGGGTGTCGCCGTGGCGCACCACGTGCAGGCCACCGGCGTTGGTGGCAACGCTGCCACCCACGGTGGCGCTGTCCCGCGCGGCGAAGTCGACGCCGTAGGCCAACCCGGCCGCCTCGGCGTGGGCGTGCAGCGCCGCCAGCGTCACGCCTGCTCCCGCGGTGACCTGCGCCGCCGTGGTGTCCACCGGCTCCAGGTGGTCCAGCCGGCCCAGGCTCACCACCACTTCGCCGGTGCGGGGGACGCCGGCTCCGACCAGACCGGTGTTGCCGCCTTGCGGCACCAGGCACGCGCCGGCCGCGGCGCAAGCCGCGACGACCCCGCTGACCTGGGCGGTGTCGGCCGGGCGCACCACGCACCGCGCCTGCCCGCTGAAGCGACCGGTCCAGTCCGTCTCGTAGGACGCCCGGCGATCGGCGTCGGTCAGGACGTGGTCCGCGCCGACGATCCGAGCAAGCCCGGCGAGCAGCTCGTCGGCAGTCGTGTGTCCTACCGCTTCGCTACATGAGGACATCGCGCTACAGCAGCCCGGTCAGCGCCTTCACCGGCACCTGCAGGTCGCGCAGCATGGCCAGATCATCGCTGGTCGGGCGTCCCAGCGTGGTGAGGTAGTTGCCGACGATCAGCCCGTTGGCGCCGCCCAGGATCCCGGCGGCCTGCAGGTCGCCGAGCACAACTTCCCGGCCCCCGGCGTAGCGCAGCATCGCGAACGGGAGGATGAGGCGGAACAGCGCGACGCCGTGTAAGGCGCTGCGCGGCTCCAGCACCGAGGCCCGCTGCAACGGTGTGCCGGGCCGTGGGTTGAGGAAGTTGACCGGCACCTCGGTCGGCTCCAGCTCCCGCAGCGCCAGGGCGAGCTCGGCCCGCTGGCGGGGCGTCTCGCCCATGCCGAGGATGCCTCCGGAGCAGACCTGCATCCCCGCGTCCTTGACGAATGTGCAGGTGTCCCAGCGTTCTCGCCATGTATGGGTGCTACAGATCGTCGGGAAGAAGCTGGCGGCGGC
>Ga0136617_10000059_pt1 | contig 70695 bp, 51 predicted proteins | sample AntDrymUQ3222106_2_FD_129672 | JGI IMG/M metagenome (GOLD analysis project Ga0136617, IMG submission 129672) | Polar desert sand microbial communities from Dry Valleys, Antarctica - metaG UQ322 (21.06) | ecosystem: Environmental > Terrestrial > Soil > Desert | place: Antarctica: Dry Valley...
GCAAAACTTTCGGCGAATAATTGTGCGTTACGAATATCATTCGGATAACTATTTGGGCTTTGTTTTACTGGGCTGTATGCTCATTTTGTTGAGAAACTATTTTTGAGATAGCTTCTAGAAAAAAATATGAAAGCAATCTGGAACGGCGCGGTTTTAGCCGAATCGAACGAAACAATTGATGTCGAAGGAAATCATTACTTTCCGCAAGCGGCGATAAACCGCGAATTTTTCCGCGAGAGCGCGACCAACACCATTTGCGGATGGAAAGGCACGGCGAGTTATTACGATGTCATCGTTAATGGCGCGACGAACAAAGACGCGGCTTGGTTTTACCCGACCCCCAAACCGGAAGCGCGGGAAATCGAAAACCACGTCGCGTTTTGGAAAGGCGTTGAAGTTGTTGCTTAAAAGTATTTTTAAATGAAAGCAAGCGCAAATTACGGCAAATCAAAAAGGGAGTTTGGTTTATATGTATAAATTTTCTACTCGTTTTATTGTTGTAATAATAACCTTCGTTATCGGCGTATGTGCTGTTGGCGGATGGCTTTATTATCGAGAATCTCAAAAAGTTCTAATCATTTCCCCAGTTACACGCTGGGATTCGCTTATCTTTAAGGATATCAACAAAGCCACGAATCTAGGTGAATTAACTGAGTTAAGAAAGACTAAGGTGAGAGATGGCGATATCGAGGTTCGATTTTGGCGCGGGTCAGGTTTCCATTCTCTTGAAGGAGTCATTCTCAAACGCACGAATAATCAATGGTCAGGACTGCATATTAAAACTAACGAATATTATGAACCTGAAAAAGCGGAAGTTAAACCACTGAATCCGCCAAAATCAGGATGGGAATCTTTTTGGCAGCAATTAGTTGATAAGGAGATTTTAACGCTTCCGCAACGAACTGAAGAAGAGTGCATTATGGGCAATCTTGATGCAATCGGCTACGTTGTAGAGATTAACGACGGCAAGGTTTATCGAACCTTTTTCTACCCGGAAAGCAATGCGAATAAATGTCGTGAAGCCAAACAATTGGCAGATATTGGTGAATTTATCGGTTTGGAATTTGATTCAGGTCAAGAACAATGCAAAACAACCGAATGGTTTGCTTGTATGACGCTACGTAAATCGCGCGGCGAATAAACTTTCATCTCATCGAAAATATGCAATCGCTGACAACTTTAGAATACGGAAAACTGCTCGCGCTCGTTGCCCGCAACGCGCAGACGACGATGGGCAAAGCGCGGCTGGAAACTTTGCAGCCTTTGACGAATCGGCTTGAGCTTGAACGAGATTTGCGGGCGATTGCGGAAACTTTTGCGCTCGGCGAAAAACAAATTACCTGGCGTTTTTCCGAACTTCCCGACCCTTCGGACGCAGTTGCGGTTTTGAAAATTCAAAACGTGACCTTGGACCCAACCTCGCTTTTAGAAATCACGCGATTGTGCAATCAGGCGTTGTTTACGCGTTCGGTTATCTCGCCGGAAAAAGAATTTGCGCCGACGCTCTGGCAAACGGTCGAAAATCTGCCGCCGACGCTTTTTGCGGCAATTGAAAAAATCAATAAAAAACTTTTGCCGAGCGGCGAGATTGACGACGCGGCTTCGCCGGAACTCGCGCAAATTCGGCGCGAAATAAACAATCAACGCATCCGACTTCAAAAATCGCTCGAAAGTCTTATGCGAAACAATTCGGGCGCGATTCAGGACGAGATTGTCACGATGCGGAACGAGCGTTTCGTTGTTCCCGTGAAAGCCGATTTTCGCGGCAAGGTGCAAGGCGTCGCTCACGGCTTTTCGTCGTCGGGCGCAACTGTTTTCATCGAACCGCTCGAAGCCATCGAAGCCAACAACGAACTGCAAAATCTGAAAGGCAAAGAAGAACGCGAAGTGGCGCGGATTTTATTCGCGCTCACCGAAGAACTGCGCCAAAATCTTCCTGCAATCGAAGCGGCAGTTGAAGCAGTCGCAGAATTAGATTTTATAAAAGCGAAAACCGAATTTGCCAGAAAATTCAAAGCGATAGTGCCGACGATTTCCGATGAAACATTAGATTTAGTCGAAGCGCGACATCCGCTTTTAGAAGAAAATTTGCGCGAACAAAATCAATTTTTAACGCAAAGGCACAAAGACGCGGAGGCGCAAAGTAAAGACAAAGAAAGCAAAGACCAAAGACCAAAGACCGAAGACCAATCCAAAGAAATTGTTCCTGTTTCGTTTCAATTAACAAAAGAAAAAGGCGTGATGATAATTTCCGGCGCAAACGCGGGCGGAAAAACCGTCGTCTTGAAAACCGCAGGATTGCTCGGTTTAATGGCGATTTCGGGTTTGCCTGTTCCGGCGGAAGCGGCGGAAATTCCCTTTTACAAATCTGTCTTAGCCGACATCGGCGACCAGCAATCTTTGTCGGCAAATCTTTCAACGTTTTCTTCGCATATCACAAACATCGCAGAAATGATGCGCGATTGTCATTCGCCGTCTTTGGTTTTGCTCGATGAAGTCGGCACGGGAACAGACCCGGAAGAAGGTTCGGCGTTGGGCGTGGCGATTGTTGATTATTTCCGACGAGTTTGCGGAGCGCAGCTTATCGCTTCAACGCATTATCGCGGGCTGAAAATCTATGCGGCGAACGATGAAAATGTTATTAACGCATCGGTCGAGTTTGACGAAAAAACTTTACAGCCGACGTATCATTTGTTGGTCGGTCTCGCGGGCGCGTCAAGCGGAATCGAGATTGCGCGTCGTTTCGGTATTCGTGATGAAGTCATCGAAAAAGCGCGCGAAAATTTAGACGTTTCGGCGCAGGAAGCGGAAAATTATCTGCATCGTTTACAGAGCGAAACAAAACAGGCGGAAGATTTGCGCGTCGCTTTGGAAGAAGAACGTGAAGTAACCGCGAAGAAATACGCGACGCTCGACATCGAGGCGCGTAAAAAAGAAAAAGCGCGACAGAAGGAATTTGAAAACGAACTCGCGGAAACTGTCAGCAGTTTTGAACGCCAATCGAAAGCGTTTATCAATTCAATCGAGGATAAAGCGTTAAAAGCGAAGCTCGAAAAAGAACGCCAGGCGCGAAAAGCCGAACTCAATCGAGCCGTAATGTCGAAAGTCGGCAGTCAGCAAAAAAGTGGTCAGTGGTCGGTGGTCAGTGGTCAGAAAAACGAAGACCAAAGACCGAAGACCGAAGACCGTCCGATTGAAATCGGCTCAAAAGTTAGAACCAGTTTCGGCAACATCGGCGTCGTTGAACGAATGGACAAGGAAATCGCCGAAGTTTTCGTTGGCGGAATGCGGCTTCGGGAAAAAATTTCTAACTTGCAAGCGGTCGTTTCCGATGAAAAACCAAAAGAAAATCGTCTGGAAAAATTACAGCAGCAAGCAAAAGACGCCAACTTGCGGCTTGATACTAAAGATTTGAACGCCGAATTAAATCTTATCGGCAAAACAACTGCCGACGCCGAACACGAAATTGACCGCTTTCTCGACGAAGCGTATTTAGCCGCTCTGCCGCGCGTGCGAATCATTCATGGCTTCGGAACGGGCGCGCTAAAAAACTTCGTGCATCATTTTTTGAAAGGACACGCGCACGTTTCGCGCTTCGCCTTCGCGCCGCCAGACCAAGGCGGAAATGGTGCTACAATTGCGGAATTGAAACAGTAATTTTTGGAGAATTAAAATATGCAAGTCGAATTGATTGAGAAAATAATTCATCTGCCGATTGCCGAACAGAAAGAAATAATAGAAAAAGTTCGCCGCAATATCTAACAAACTATCGAAGGAGAAATTAACGACGAATTTCGGCGCGAATTGTCCGTTGACGAACGCGTTGCGATTGCCCTAAATCTTTCGGGCTGTCTCAAACCCGAGAACGGCTACACGCCGATGACCAGAGAAGAAGAACGTGAAATCATCGAAGAATATTTAGCGGAGAAACATGCCTAAATCACCGTTGCGCGTTCTCGTTGATACAAACGTCATTTTGGATTACGTGCTTGAACGCCAGCCGTTTCACGCGGAAGCCGAAGAAATCATTCTGCGGGTCGCCAAAAAAGATTTTGTCGGATACGTTTCCAGCATCACGCCGATAAATGTTTATTACACGGGCAGAAAACTTAAAGGCAAAGAATATACGGTCAAAGCCGTGCGAAGATTGTTGAGACTGGTCGAGGTCTGCGCGGCTGACAAAAGAGTTTTGCAAAACGCCTTTCTGCTGAATTTCAACGATTACGAAGATGCTGTTCAATCAGCGTGCGCTTCGGCGGATAAATTTAGACGGCATTGTAACGCGAAATGTAAAAGATTTTAAGAACGCCGCTTTGCCTGTTTATTCGCCGACTGATTTTCTTGAGCTTTTGAAGCAATCTTAAATAATTGAGAGAAAATCTATGAAACTTCGACGATTATTTTTTACCTTTTTGCTTTTACTCGCCGCTTTTCAGGTTTGCTTTTCGCAAGAAAAACCGAAAGCCGTTTTATTTAGTGAGTTTGGAAAAGTTTGTAGCGGAGAATTTACAGCACATCTTAACGCTTATATTAAAGAGATAGCAAATAATCCAACTATGACCGGATATTTAATTTTTTACGGTGAAAAATCATTGCCCGAAGGAAAAAATCAAAATTATTACAGAGCTACACAGTATCTGTTACGTTTTCGTAGATTCGATATAAGCAGAATTGTTTTTTCACGCGGCGAAAATCGTGAAACGATGTTGACGCAGTTTTGGATTGTTCCGGCTGGAGCAAGTCCGCCGATTCCCGACAAATCGTTTGTTGAACACAAAGTTGTCTCGACGACGCTTTTTGATAATGGCTTTGCAGATTTTAATCGCTTTTATGAACATTTAGATATTTACATCAACGCTTTTGTAGATTATGACAATTTGGATATTTACGGCAACGCGTTTTTAGTTTCGGGCTGTGATTTCAGCCCGAACAGAAACGCTTTTGCAAAAGTTTTACTTGCCAATAAAAATTTGGACGGTCATCTAATCATTTATACTAAATTCGGAAAAGGAAAGAACCGCGCAAAACGAATTGCAAATTTTGCCTTGAAAGAACTGGTCGAAAACTTTAAAATTCCGCCCACTCGATTAAAAACAATATACGGCGGAAATCGTGGAGAACCTGAAATTGAATTTTGGCTCGTTCCGAAAGACGAAAAACCGCCCGTGCCGAAACCTGACGCCAAATAAAAAGCTAAAAAATAAATGCTTTACAAGCAACATTTTATTGACGAATTAAAAGAGCGCGCCGACTTTAGGCGAAAATTATCTTCAAGAAATAACGGTGATACAATAAATTTTAGAGGTGAAAGCAATGACGCAACAGCAAATTGTTAGTGAATTTGAGAGATTTTCAAAGGCGGAAAAATCCGTCGTTATCCGCGAGCTTTTGCAGATTTTCGAGAAGGATTTGAGCGACGAAAAACCCGTGAACGGAAAAGCCGAATCTTTCACGATTGACGCTCTCCGACTTTACCCGCTTCGGGATTTCGACTTTGATAATATCGGCAAACTTATCGAAGCGGTCGAAGGAGATTTTCATAAATGATTTTGCCGGACGCCAATTTGATTTTATACGCTTATATTAAAGATTTTCCGCAGCACCGGAAAAGCAAAGCGTGGCTCGAAAACACGCTTTCGAGCGGTGAAGAAATCGGTTTGGCGTGGCAGATTGTAACGGCGTTCATACGCATCGGAACGAATCCGAAACTCTTTAAGATACCGATGAAAATCGGGCAAGTGGAGAAAAGATTGGGCGCGCTTTTGGCTCATCCGAATGTAAAATTAACCGCTCCGACCGACAAGCATTGGCAAATCTTTCTCAAACTGCTCAAGGATTCAAAAGCGACCGGAAATTTAGTAATGGACGCTCATTTAGCGGCGCTGGCAATCGAACACAATGCCCGGCTCGCTTCGACCGACGACGACTTTAAACTTTTCCCAAACTTAAATTACTTTAATCCTCTAACGGAAAACTAGTGCTTTACGAGCAGCATTTCATTGACGAATTAAAATCGCGCGCCGACCTTGTGCGGATTATCGAGCCGTATGCGCCGCTCAAGAAAAAGGGCGCGAATTGGATGGGCTGTTGTCCGTTTCATCAGGAGAAGACGCCGAGTTTTTCGGTCAATCCGAGCAAAGGTTTTTATAAATGTTTCGGCTGTGGGAAAGGCGGCGATGCTTTTGCATTTGTAATGGAAATTGAAGGCTTGTCGTTTTTTGAAGCGGTAAAAAGTATAGCCGAAGTTTCCGGTGTGCCGCTGCCTGAACCGATTGACGATGAGAAATACGAGCAGAATAAAAAGCGGAAGGAAGAAAAAAAGGCGATTGCCGACCAGGTTATTGAATTAAATAATTACGCGCTCGAATTTTGGGAAAATCATCTTCAAGACAATAATTCGGATTCAAAAGCGGCGCGGGAATATCTTGAGAAACGAGAAATTTCGGTTGAAACACAAGCGGCGTTTCGCATCGGTTTCGCGCCCGACAGTTGGGACGCGGTGATGTCGCTTTTGAAGGAAAAAGGCGCGGACGAAAAGCTGATTGAGACGAGCGGTTTGGTTTCGGTTAATGACAATAAAAAAGTCTACGACCGTTTTCGCGGGCGCATAATGTTTCCGGTTTTGAATGTTGACGGAAATCCGGTTGCGTTCGGGGCGCGAATTTTGGAAAGCGGCGAGCCAAAATATTTGAATTCGCCGGAAACTCCGGCTTATGTCAAGGGCAAACATTTATACGGGCTTTTTCAGTCGAAGGAAGAAATTCGGCGGAAAAAATACGCGATTCTGGTCGAAGGTTATCTGGACTTGATCGCGCTTTTTCAATACGGAATTACGAACGCGGCGGCAAGTCTCGGAACGGCTTTTACGACGGAGCAGGCGAAACTTCTCGGGCGTTTCGCGCGGCGCGTCGTTATCAATTACGACGGCGACAGCGCGGGCGTCAAAGCGGCGCGGCGGGCGATTGAAACTTTGCTGGCGGAAGATTTTGAAACGAAAGTTCTTGTTTTGCCCGACGGACAAGACCCGGACGACTTTTTGAAAGCGAACGGCGCGGAAAGCTACAACAATCTGCGCGGAAACGCCGCGCCTTACCTGCAATTTGTCCTTGAAAATTTGGCGCGTGATAAAAATTTGAGTTCTGCGAAAGCCAAAGCCGAAGCGGTCGAAGACGTTTTGCCGGTTTTATCGGTCATTCGCAACGTCGTCGAGCGGCGCGAAACTCTGAAACAAACGCTGCGGTTTTTTCAGATTGACGACAAAGTTACCGAAGGCTATCTGTGGAAGGAAATTCAAAAAAGAGAAAAGGATTTTGCGCGGCGCGACGGCGGCAATGAAAGCAAGTCCGATGAAAAAAATCTCGAAGTAAAGAATTTCGTCATTAAAAGAAACACGACGAAAATTACGGTTGCCGAACAGCGCTTGTTGGAATTTCTTATTTACGACAGCGAGTTGCGCGAAATGATTTTGCCCGCGCTCGAAGAATCTGATTACGAACATCTTGCCACAGCGGAAGTTTTTCGCGCCCTTCTCGCTTTGAAGGAAATCGGCACGGAAATTAACGGCGAAAATCTGCTCGCGCTGGTCGAAGACGACGCGGCGGCGAGCGATTTTGTTTCCGTTCTTTTAATGTCAGAACCGGCGCGCGAAGCCGACGAAGCGATTGACGAAGTTTTGCGCGATGCCGAAAATTGTGTGGCGACTTTGCGCTCGATGGCAATTTCGGGGCGCATTTTGGAAATCAGCCAGGAACTTGTTTTTGCCGAACAATCAGGCGATTTCGCCCTGCGCGACCGGCTCGTCGGAGAACAAATCGAGCTGGCGCGGATGAAACGCGATATGGAAAAAAGAGTTGTTGCGAGCGAGTAAAAAATTTTACAAACAAATCTTATAAAAAACGTCCAAAATGGACGTTACTAGTAGAAGACAATTCTATAATCATAAAAAATCAGTTTGGCGAATGATGAGTTTTAGTTACGCTTGATTTGTGCCTAAGCGTTAAAAAGCGTAAATTATTTGTTTTCTTGCTTGTAACTAAAACTTTTTTCCTTATTCGTAAACGAAACCTTTTTTTGTTTACGACGTTTAGAATAATTTTAAAAACAACGATTCACATATAAATATAATCAAACTCTATTTACAAATTTATGGCAGACTACGACGAAAAGGAAGATTTAATGGATCGTCTGGTGGCGCTCGGCAGACGCAAGAAATTCTTGAGTTTTGACGAGCTAAACCGTGAGATTCCCAACAAAATGATGTCGCCCGATGACATCGAGGACGTTTTAACCCGGCTCGAAGGCGCGAATATCTCGGTTGCCGACACTGACGCGCAACTTCTTGAGCAAGCAGCAACTCTTGCGCTTGATGACGACGAACCGATTGACGAAGACGACCTCGATTTAGATTTATCGGCGGGAACGCTCGACAAATCCAACGACCCGGTGCGTCTCTACTTGCGCGAGATGGGCATTGTTCCGCTGCTTACGCGAGCGGGCGAAGTTGCAATTGCCCAACGCATCGAGCGCGGACAAATCAAAACTCGCAAAGCGATTTCACGCTCTCCGATTGCCGTCGAACGACTTTTGCAGATGGGCGACGATTTGGAAAGCGGAAAAGGCTACATTCGTGAAACGGTCAATTTTTCGGAACAGGCTGAACTGACCGGAGAAGAAGACAAAGTTGACGAATACTTGCGCTGGACACTCGAAGGCATTGAAAACGTTCGTGCGAATTATAAAAAAGCCTTGAAGATTTTAGGCACTCTGCGTGAAGAACAAAAGAAATCGAAAGCCAAAGCGAATAAAAAATTGATTGCACTGAAGCGTCAAATGGCGCGGATACGGCTTGAAATCGCGCAGGAAATAAAAAATCTTAATTTAACTGAATCGGCGCGTCAGCGGCTTATCGGAGCGATACGCAAAGTTGTCGAAGAAGTTAGAAAATCCGAACGCGAAATCGGCAAGGCGGAAGAAAAGCTCGAAGGCAAAGTTACTCCAGAACAAAAAAAGGAATTAAACCGCAAAGTTTCCGACGCGCGTAAAAAACTGAACGAGGTTGAAGAAAAATATCATCTTTCGACAGTTGAGATAAAGCGTTCGTTGCAGACAATTGCAATCGGCGAGCAAGCGACGAATCAGGCGAAACGCGAATTGGTTGAAGCAAACTTGCGGCTCGTCGTTTCGATTGCGAAAAAATACACGAATCGCGGGCTTCAATTTCTTGATTTAATTCAGGAAGGCAATATCGGTTTGATGAAAGCCGTTGATAAATTCGAGTGGCGGCGCGGTTACAAGTTTTCTACCTATGCGACGTGGTGGATTCGACAGGCAATTACGCGGGCAATCGCCGACCAAGCCAGGACGATTCGTATTCCCGTCCATATGATTGAGACGATTAACAAATTGATTCGTACTTCGCGCTCGCTCGTTCAGGAATTGGGACGCGAACCAACGAGCGAAGAAATCGCCAAGAAAATGGACATTCCGGTTTCAAAAGTGCGAAAGGTTTTGAAAATCGCGCAGGAACCGATTTCTCTGGAAACGCCGATCGGCGAGGAAGAAGACTCGCATTTAGGGGATTTTATCGAAGACAAATCAATTTTGAATCCGGCTGAATCGGTTACGTTTTCAAATCTTCGTGAGATAACCGACGAAGTTCTTGCGACACTGACTCCGCGTGAAGAAAAAGTTATCAAAATGCGTTTCGGACTAGGAAACACCGGCTCGGAACACACTTTGGAAGAAGTCGGACAGCATTTTGCCGTCACGCGCGAGCGCATTCGCCAAATCGAAGCCAAAGCATTACGCAAACTCCGTCATCCCTCGCGTTCACGGCGTTTGAAAGCGTTTTTGGAAGGCAAACAATAGTTTGATAATTTTTGATTTTTGATTTGCGATTTGCGATTGCTTTCGACTCTGGCAAGTCGCAAAATAATTTTCAAATGGAAATGTCAATCGCTTTACAAATTTTTTGGCTGGTCATTCTTTCGATGGTCGTCGGCTCGATCGCTTGGACGGTTACACAGGAAGAAATTTTCCGCGAATGGCGCGACTACTGCGATGATAAAAAGCAAAACTGCGTAAGTTTACCGCAGCGCAAATTCTTTTATGTTTTTACCTGCGAATACTGCTTTAGTTATTGGGTTACGGTTTTAATTTTGATTTTGACGGGTTTTCAACTCTTGATTGACGATTGGCGCGGCTACATTCTGGCGTTTTTTACGATTCCGTGGTTGGCAAATCAGTTTATGAGCATTTATCGCCGTTTGCGCGTCGGCATCAAACACGAAAATTTGCTTGCCGAAGAAGTGAAAAAGGATTTGAAAGAATAGATGCATCTATTCGCATATAAAATTCTTCAAATACAATCCGAATTTTTAATATCTTTTCCCGTGAATAAAAGGTAAAATCGTTGTTTTGATTTAGTATGAGCAAACGAATCGTCGAAAGCTATAAAAAGAAACTCGCCGCCGAAGAAGGTTTCGTAATCAAACACGGCGCGGCGCTTCGTATTGCTTTGTGTTACCCGAATACGCATTCAATCGGAATGGCAAATCTCGGACTGCATACAATGTATGAGCTTTTCAACAAAATTCCCGATGTTTCCTGCGAAAGAGTTTTCCTGCCCGACGATTTCGAGATGCGCGAATACGAAAAAACGCGCTCGCCGCTTTTATCTTTAGAAACGCAAACTCCGGTTAAAGATTTTGATGTCGTCGCTTTCACGATTTCGTTTGAAACCGATTATCTGAATATGGCGCGAATGCTGCAAATGTCGCAGATTCCCGTTTGGGCGAAAGATAGAAATCACTTTCATCCCTTGGTTGTAATGGGCGGCGCGGCGTCTTTCTTAAATCCCGAACCGATTGCCGATTTTACCGATATTATCGCCGTTGGCGAAGGCGAGATTTTAGCGTTTCAACTTGTTGACGCGATTTTCGAACACGAAACAAAAGAAGAAATTCTTTTGAATTTAGCTCGAATCGGACGCGGCTTTTATATTCCGTCTTTGTATGACGTGATTTACAACGAAGACGGAACGGTTTTCGATTACGTGCCGAAGGAAAAAGGCGTTCCGAAAAGAGTCGGACGCGCGCTTGCCGCGACAAATCCGAAAGAAGGAACTTTGCGGCGGGCGATAAAACGTGGCGAAACCGAAGTCGTTGATTTTTTGATGAACCAAGATGTTTTCGCGCCGTCAACCGCAGTTTGGTCGCCCGAAGCGGAAATGGGCGAGCGTCTTTTAATCGAGATTTCTCGCGGCTGTTCGCAAGGCTGTCGTTTTTGCTGGGCTGGCTATAATTATTATCCACCGCGCGTTGTTCCGGCGCGAGACATTCTGGCGAAAGCAACCGAATGGCGCGGGAAAACCAATAAAATCGGACTTGTTTCAACCGCTGTTTGCGATCACCCGGAAATATCAACAATTTTAAGCGAACTGCGAAAAATGGAATATCGCATTTCGGTTTCTTCTTTAAGACTTGACCAAATCTCAGAAGAATTGCTCGATGCGCTCGTCGAATCAAAAGACCAGCAGATTGCCGTCGCGCCTGAAACCGGTTCGGACCGGCTTCGCCGCGTTATCAACAAAAATCTGACTAACGACGAAATCGTTAACATTTGCGGCGCGGTTTTTGACCGCGGAATGCTGACCGTCAAACTTTATTTAATGGTTGGACTTCCGACGGAAACTTACGAAGATTTGGAAGAAATGATTGTTCTGGTCGAAAGAATAAAAGACCGAATGCTCGAAGCGGGCAAACGATTCGGACGAGCCGGAAAAATTATTCCGTCATTAAATGGTTTAGTTCCAAAACCAAACACACCGTTTCAGTGGGACGCGGTTTGTGATGAAAAAGAATTAAAAAATCGTCTGAAATGGGTTTCTAAAAACTTGGCAAAAATTCCGAACGTTGAAGTTCGCGCAATGAGCGCGCGAATCGCGCACGAGCAAGCTCTGTTCTCTTCGGGCGATAGAACTATAGCGAAAGTTATCGAATCCGCCGCCAGAAACAAAGGAAACTTAAACGAAGCGTTGCGTGAAACTGGTATAGACGCGGCTTTTCACACCAGCCGCAATCGTTCTTACGACGAATTTCTACCGTGGTCAATCGTAGATTCGGGATTGTCGTTTGAATTTCTAAAAACAGAACACGAAAAATCGCAAGAATCGCTTTCTTCAAAACCGTGTCCGGCGGTTGAAAAATGCACAACTTGCGGCGTTTGTCCGACCACTTGGTTGGCTAACGCGCCAAACGGTTTGGTTCAATTGCAATCTTTGCGAACTCCGCGTTCGGTAACTCTTAGTGTCTAACTCAAAATCAAGAGTTAATTTATTCGCTCAAAAATTCTTCGAGAGTTATGCGAAGAACCGTGTTCGGAATGTCTTCGTTCTTGCAGATAAAAGGCTCGCCAATTTTTTTTAACAAAATCCATTGCAGCGAATTGTTAACGGATTTTTTATCGAACGCAAAGGCTTCCAAAATTTTTTGAAAATCAATGTTGCTTTTTTCGGGGAGAGTTCCCGTCAGGTGCACGGCTGCGTTTACCGAGGTGAATTCATTTTTATCTAAAATATCGAGTCTTTTTGATAACTCGGCAGCAAAAAGAATTCCGTGACCGACGGCTTCGCCATGTTTGAAATATTTGTAATCGGTAACTTTTTCAAGCGCGTGAGCGAGCGTATGTCCGAAGTTTAAGATTTTTCTCGATTTACCGTCCGTTCTTTCTGTGCTTTCCCTTTCGTCCTGCATCACGATTTTTGCTTTGAAGGCAACTTGCGCAGCGATTAGATTTTTGAATTCGGAAAGGAAAATTTCGTCCGAAAAATATGATTTAAGGCGGCTTGAAGAATAATTCTCTAGAAAATTTGCCGTTTGATTGAAGAGTTTTTTGTCGGCAATCGCGCCTTGTTTGACGGCTTCGCAAAATCCGGCGGTTAATTCGCGGCGCGCCAGAGTTTGCAAAACTTTTATGTCAATCAAAACACCGTTCGGCTGGTGAAAAGCGCCGATTAAATTTTTACCGAATTCAGTATTAACGCCGGTTTTCCCGCCGACCGAAGAATCAATCATTGCGAGAAGCGTCGTCGGAATTTGCAAAAAAGCGATGCCGCGCAGGAAAATTGCCGCCGCAAAACCTGCCAAATCACCGACCACGCCGCCGCCAAGAGCAATCACAGCATCAGTTCTGGATATTTTTTTTTCGCTGAAGAACTTTAGGGTTTCTTCAAGCGTGCGAAAATTTTTATATCTTTCGCCGTCTTTTATCAAAAAAATCTCAACTGCAAAGCCGGAAGTTTCGAGGCTTTTTTTAACCGTTTCGCCGTAAAGTCCGAAAACTTTTCGGTTTGACACAATTACTGCTTTTCTCGTTTTTTGCGAAAGGCAATTTCGCGCCCAATCACCACACGTTTTTAAGGAATCATTGCTGATTTCAATGTCGTATTTGTGCGCGAGCGGATTTAATTTTACGGTAACCTTTTCCATAATTTATTTTCAATTTCTTTTTGCCTTAAAATTTTCCGCTACTAAATCAAAACTCGTCTCAAATCCAATCATTTGCGCCATTCTTTCTGCTTTATAACGCTCCGCCGTATTCCAAAAATCAATCAATTCTTCAAACGCTTTGCGTTTTTGCCACCAATCGAAACCGTATCTTTCCCGCAGATATTCGCGTAAACCAAAAGCAAATAAAAAGGCGCGAACCTTTGTTAAAGAAGAAAAATTTTCAGAGATTTCCCACAACATTTGTTGCTCTTCAAACCTAAATCCTAAATTGCCGGTAAAAGTTTTTGCCGTCTCACGGCAAATCACTTCTAAATTTTCGCTAGCTGAAAAAATTTGCGTTTCCAGAACGAATCTTAACATTTCGCGTCGCATTTCAAACAAAAGCCAAAACTGGTTTTCTCGTTTGATTAGCGCGGATAATTTTTCGTTTTCAACTCTTAAAGTTTTTCTCAAAAATGTTTCTTCCGTAAGCAAAGTTTGAAACAAAAATCCGTATGCCTTTGATAAACAAGCGTCGGGCGAGAAAACAAACTCGGGAAAGCGCTCGACAAGTTTCTTTGATGTCCACGCCGCTTGATTTGCTTCTCCGAAACCACGCAAAAATTTGATAAAGCTCGAAACACCGTTTTTGTTTGTGACACAAAAATAGATTTCTTCAGGCAAGCGGACACGAAAAACTTTTGTTTGATAATTTCCGGGAACTTGTTTGAAAACAATGTTTGGAATTTTATATTCGCTAAAATTAAAGTTTTCCAAAAGTCTTGCATAAACAGAACGCAAATTTTTTCCGTCAAAGATTTTCTCTTGTTCGAGTTGATTTCTCAAATATAAAAAATCCGCAAAATACAATGATTTTTCATTTAAATCTGATTTTATCGCGAGTTCCGACAATTGGCGGAAATAGAGTTTTTCCGTTTTTTCAAGAAAGTATTGCGCCGTTTGAGATAGCTGGTAAAAATTAAGCCCGGTTAATTCTTCGGAAAGCTTTTGAAAATTTGCAAAGCCGAGCGCTTTCGTTTCCTCTCGCCGGAGAGAAATTTTCTCAACAAACAAATTGGCACAAAAACTTTTTCCGTTCAGCAATCTAACAAAAATTTCTTTTCTGCGCGGCGCATCGGGTGAAATGCTAATTTTTCTAAACGCATCGGAAACGTTTAAAGTTTCGTTTTGAAATTTGATGCTGACTGAATCTTGGCAGTTTTTCAATTCTTGCGCGATTTCGTTTGTTTGATTTTTCAAAAATCTGAGCCGGACAATGTTAAGTAGATTTTGCCGCGCTTCCCGCTCGGTTTCGCCCAAATTTGCAGATTCTTTAATTATTTCTTCTAAAGATTTTACGGTTGAAGCGGAAAATAAATCGGTGGCGTTTTCTTCGATTTCGACACGCGAAACGGAATTGTTCTGACCGAGATTTTTTTCAAGATAAAAAGTTTCGAGCTGGGCGTGATAATTTTTTAGATTTTGGCGCAATTCAACCGGATTCATTGTTTGAGATTAACTTAATTGGCGGAAATTGCCCAAGCGAAGCGGAAAAACTGCAGTATAAAAAAAGAAGAGCAGGCGAAGCAACGTGGAAGTGTACCGCACCTGCCAATTCGTGGTTACTGTCCTCACCCCAGCAACCACTCGAAACAGTAGGTAAAACCTCTGTTTCGGTTTAACAAATATACAGTCTCGGCGTTCGCTTTAGCAAGCGAGGGTAAGTTCAAAGTTCAAGGTTTAAGGTTCAAAGTTAAAATCCAAACCTTGAACTTTGAACTTTGAACTCAGTTTTTTCAGCCTAATTTTTTTTTGATAGTTTCCGCCAGATGATTTGCCTGGCTTTCTATTTCAGTTTGATTTTCGCCTTCAATCATCACGCGGGCGAGGTTTTCCGTTCCAGAATAGCGAAGAAGAAGTCTGCCCTTTGCACCCAGTTCGTTTTCGATTTGTTTGGCTTCAGCGGCAATTTGCGGCACTTCTTCAAAAGGAATTTTTTCACGGACTTTGATGTTGACTAAAATTTGTGGAAAGCGAGTAAAACCTTTCGTCATTTCCGATAAAGTCTTATTTCTCTCACGGAGAGCAGCGAGCAAAAAAAGCGACGTGAACATTCCGTCGCCCACCAGACTATGAAAAGGAAAAATGATATGACCGGATTGCTCGCCGCCGATTAACGCGTTTGTATTTAAAAGTTCTTGTAAAACGTATTTGTCGCCGACGGCGGTTCGTAAAAGTTTGATATTTTTCGATTCGAGCGCTACCTCCAAACCGATATTGCTCATAACGGTAGCGACAACCGTATGGTTATTTAATTTTTCGTGCGCTTCCAAGTGCCGCGCCAAAATCCAAAGCGTCGCGTCGCCGTCAACAAGATTTCCCTTTTCGTCAACAAAAAGCGCGCGATCGGCGTCACCGTCGAATGCAACACCGAAATCTGCCTTTTCTTCCAAAACTTTCTTTTGTAGATTTTCAAGATGTAGCGAGCCGCAATTTTCGTTGATATTTTTACCGTCCGGCGCGTTGTTGATTACAACTGTCTCCGCGCCGAATCGTTCAAAAAGCTGCGGCGCAAGTTGATAAGCCGCTCCGTTGGCGCAATCAATCACCATTTTGAATGTTGCCAAATTGAGCGTTTTAAACTCATCAGCCAAATAATTTAAATACTGATTTTGCATTTCAACTGACCTGTCTTTCGACGCGGTTTGCTCCCGAAATAAATTGCTAAGTTCGGGCGTCGTCATCTGTAACATCTCGATGCGTTGACGCAGTTGTGGCGTCAAAATATTTTGTTGAGATGAACCAGATTCGGGACTTTGTGTTTTATGTTTTGCGCTTTGAAAAATATCTTTTTCTATTTCCCGTTCGGTCGCTTCATCAATTTTTTTTCCGTCGGGCGAAAAGATTTTGATGCCGTTATCTTGGAATGGATTGTGCGACGCGCTGATAACAATTCCAGCGTCGAAATCTAATTTTGCGGTTAGAAAAGCAACTCCGGGCGTGGTTATGACGTTCGCAGATTCGCAAATTGCGCCTTCCGTGTTTGCGCCCGCGCAAAAGGCTTGCTCAATCCACACGCCCGATTCGCGCGTGTCGCGTCCAGTGACAAATCTGGGATTTCGTCCAAGTTTCTCCCGTAATTGCCGCGCCAGAGAACGCCCGACAATTGCTATTGTTTCTTTATCCAACGGAAACGCGGCTGCTGCACCGCGCATTCCGTCCGTCCCAAAAAGTTTCTTCATATTTGCCGTTTTAAATTGATTACTCTAAATTCGATTTGGGGAAAGTGAGATTTCTGTTATACAGTAAACCCGCTTTTGATAATAAATTCAAACTATCCATAATAAAACCTTGTAGAATCCATAAATTATTTCACAATGATTTGACAACCATTTGAGTTTCAGGCGAATCTTTATAGATGCGAATTTACGAATTCGTTTTTAAACAGAATTTCTTCTGTCATTCTCGCCCCGAGTTTTCTAAATCTTTTGTAAGAACTACTATGAAATTTAATTTTTTGTTCGCTCTTGTCATTATTGCGCTTTCATCAATCGGTGCTTTTTCGCAAACAGTTGTTCCATCGGAGACGCCGTCTCGAATTCGAATTATTAAGGCAAATCCGACGCCAATGCCAACCGTTTCGCCGACGCCGACGCGCAAAGTTGTTGTTTCAAACGCTTTGCCTTCACCGACTCCGACACCGCTTCCGCGCCCGACGGCAACGCCATTTTCGAATCCGATTAATTCTTATCCATCAAGCAATTCGTTGCCCGTTGCCAAGCCACAGCCGACGTTCTTCAAACCTTTAAGTTTCAATCAAATCAAAAGTAAAATCGCCGAAGCCAAACGGCAGATGGCGGCGCGTCCCGTTGCGACGGCTTTAACCAACAGTTTTTTAACCACCGAAATTATACGCATCGCGTTTTATGATTACGAAGCGGCAAAGCTTGATTATGTCGTGATGACAAAAACTTCGTTTCTGGAGCGCAATGCGGAAATCGCCACGACCACTTCGGAAGCAAAACCCGTCACGATTCGCATTCTACGCGCCAACGGCGTTAATACGCCCGTGATGATTATTGACGCGCAAAATCGCGCTCATCTTCCGCTTCTTGTGCAATATCCGATTGAACGCAACGGAGCATTTGTCGAAACTGCTTATTATATATCTACTCACGCCGGAATCGTAACGCCTGAAGTCGTTAACGCCGGAAAACTTTATGTCCGAAATACAATTGACGTAGCTCGGGAAAATTTAAGAAAAAAAGGAATTTTTATTTCACCGCAAGTTACCGATACCGCCGAAAGATTGAGCATTGTCGAACACGTTGACCACCAGCGTTTTTGGAATGAACATCATCCGACAATCTATAATGAAATTTATGCACTTTTTGCTCTGAACGAAGGTCAAACGTATCGTTATTCGGTCAGCAGCGCGGGCGCGGGCGGAATGGTGCAGATGATTCCAGCGACGTATTATATGATTCGCTCGCGTTATTACAACGTCGCTCTGATACCGGATTTTGTTGAAGGTATGCGAAATCACGCCAATGCCGCGCAAGCAATGCTGCTTTATATGCAGATGACCTGGAACGATTTGATTGCGAGCGAGACAATTAATTATGCGCTCGAAAGCGGTATCGCTACGCCAGCGGAATTGATGTCGGCAGGATATAATTCAAATCCGTCGCGGCTTGCCGGTTATATTCGGCGAGGCGGCGCTGGCTGGAAAACTTTGATTCCGCGCGAAACAAAAATTTATCTGCAAATCTACGCCTCGATGGACAAGTATGTCCCGGTGTTTCCGAGGACAAAATAAGTTTTTATAATTTTATTGTAGAAAACGCAAGCAGTATTTAGCTACTAATAACACGAATTATTTTTATTTCTTATTCGTGTTATTAATAGCTAACTTTTCTTTGTGGTGTAAAATCAAATTATGCAAGAACGTTTACAAAAACTTATCGCGCAGGCAGGAATTGCCTCGCGCCGACACGCCGAAGAATTGATAAAAAAAGGCGAAGTTACCGTCAACGGGGAAACGGTTATCGAACTCGGCACAAAGGCAAATCCCGAAACTGACCACATCAAAGTCGGCGGAAAGCTCATTAATCCGAAACTCGAAAAACGCGAAAATGTTTATGTTTTACTCAATAAACCAAAAGGTTATCTTTCAAGCGCGGCTGACCCGGAAGGCAGAAAACTCGTCACGGATTTGGTTCAAGGTTTTGGCAGACTTCATCCGGTCGGACGGCTTGATTTCAACACCGAAGGCTTGATAATTCTGACCAACGACGGAGAATTTACAAACAAAGTTGCCGCCTCGAAGACCATTCCAAAAGTCTATGAAGTGAAAGTAAAAGGCTTGCCGCCCGAACCTGCGGTAAATAAACTGCGTCGCGGTTTATGCCTCGAAGACGGATTTAAAACCGCGCCCGCAAAAATCGAGCAATTAAAATCCACCGAAAATAACGGTTGGTTTGAAGTTACGTTGTTTGAAGGACACAACCAGCAAATCAGAAAAATGTTCGACGCTATAGGTCATTCGGTTGTTAAACTGCGCCGCGTCTCGATCGGACACATCAGAGACGATAGAATGCCGGTCGGCGCTTATCGTTTATTAGATGACCAGGAAGTAAAAGCATTCAAAAATCCGCCGCAAAAAACTCAAAAAAAATTCGCGTCAAAAGATGAAGTCGTTCAACCGAAACTTCGAACACATTCACGAAGCGTAAAACCGAAAAGGACGCAAACAAGAACATTTAAGAAACGATAAGTTTTAATTTCTATTACTAAAATTTCTATTTGAAAATGTTTTGGTTTTATTATCTCAAAGCGCGATGCTCGACCATCAAACATAAATCCTGCACTACTTTTATTCCGTTTTCGGCAAGTTTTCTCGCTGCTTCGTCATTGCGAATTCCTGATTGAAACCAAACGGCTCGCGGCTTTTTCGCCAGAATATCTTCGACATGCGGCGGAATGTCGTTCGACCGACGAAAAACATTTAACAAATCAATCTCACCCGGAACGTCAATCAATTTTCGATAAACTTTTTGCCCTAAAATTTCCGTCGCTTCCGGGTAATAAACCGGCACGGGAACAATTTCAAAACCGGCGTTTGCCATATATTGCGGCACGTAAAACGCGGGTTGAAACGATTGTTGTTCGGTTTTAATGCCGAGAACGGCGATGCGTTTCGTGTTTTTTAATAAGTCTTTTATTTGCTCGTCTGTTTCAATAATGTTGTCTTGCCAATTCATAATTTTAAATAGTGAAAAACTAAAAACTAAAAGTAAAAAACAAAAGTAGAAAACGAAAAACGGTTTTGACATTCACTTTTCAGTTTTAGTATACCAAAAAGTCCACGCTATAATTATAACTTGCAGCGGCAGTCTCAGATACAATGCGGTCGCGTTAAATTCTGGAAAAAGTTCCGCGTTCATTGCCATATAAACGTTCGCAGGGAAAACTGTTATTAACAGCGTAATCAAACCGAAAGCCGCGAGGCGCGTAAATTTCGGAATCAAAAGCAAAGCGCCTAAAACAATTTCAAAAATGCCGCTCAAATAAATTAGAAAAAGTGGCGCGGGCAATACAGGCGGCATCATTTTCAGATAAAAATTCGGATTGATAAAATGATTGATTCCGGCTAGCACAAACGCGACTGCCAAAATCCATTTTAGAATTATTTTAATGATGCGCATCTGACATTATTTTACACTCGTTTTTTGATACTATTGGATAAACTTTTTTACAAAAAATATTAATTATGAATTTTGAATTAACCGAAGAACAAGAACAGATAAAATACAGCATTCGCGAATTTGCGGAAAGCGAAATTCGCCCGAACGTAATGGAATGGGACGAGACACAGCATTTTCCCGTCGAATTGCGCCCGAAACTTGCCGAATTGGGTTTGATGGGCGTCATCTTTCCCGAAGAATACGGTGGCGCGGCGATGGGTTATGTCGAATACGCCACGATTATTGAAGAATTAGCGAGAGTTGACGGCTCGATCGGTTTGAGTGTTGCCGCTCATAATTCGCTTTGCTCTAATCACATCTATCAATTTGGTACGGAAGAGCAAAAGCAAAAATATCTTGTGCCTTTGGCGCAAGGCGAATCGTTCGGCGCGTGGGGTTTGACCGAAGCACAAGCCGGTAGCGATGCTTCGGGAACGCGCACGAGTGCTATAAAAAGCAACGGCGGTTATAAAGTTAACGGCTCGAAAAATTTCATCACGCACGCGATTGCCTGCAACACCTGCGTCGCGGTCGCCGTTACCGACAAGGAAAAAGGCAACAAAGGAATTTCCGCTTTTATTTTCGACAAATCAATGGAAGGTTTTCGCTCGGACAAAAAAGAAAACAAACTCGGAATGCGGGCTTCGGAAACCGCTTCAGTTGTTTTTGAAGATTGCTATGTGCCGGACGAAAATCTTCTCGGCAGCGAAGGCGAAGGCTTTTTACAGGCGATGAATATTCTCGACGGCGGACGAATTTCAATTGCCGCATTGTCCGTCGGCATCGCGCAAGGCGCGTTTGAAGCAGCCGTAAAATACTCGAAAGAGCGTCAGCAATTCGGTCATCCGATTGCCGAATTTCAAGCGATTCAATTCAAATTGGCTGATATGGCGACGCAAATCGAAGCCGCGCGCCTTTTGACTTTGCAAGCCGCTTTAATGAAAGACGCGGGTAAAAAATTGACGAAACAATCGGCGATGGCAAAGCTTTACGCATCGGAAGTTGCGGTTCGGGTTTCGGAAGAATCAATCCAAATTCACGGCGGTTACGGCTACACGAAAGATTATCCGGCGGAAAAATACTGGCGCGATTCAAAGCTCTGCACAATCGGCGAAGGAACAAGCGAAATTCAAAGAATGGTTATCGCCAAACAATTGCTCAAGGCATAAAAATCTTAATAAATAAAGCTAGCAAAAGACGAGCTTTTTTCGCTCGTCTTTTTTGTTTTTAATTTGTGAAACAAGTTTTTGTTTCGTGTTGCATAGATGAAACAAGCGTGTTATATTCTTTGGGCAGTTCTAAAAAATCATTCCGAAAAGGAGAAAATTTATGAATATAAACGATGCCTTAATTGCTGAATTACAACACGAAGCAGCGACTACACGAAAGTGTCTGGAGCGTGTTCCCGAAACCACTTTTGACTGGAAACCGCACGAAAAATCAATGAGTATGTCCAGACTTGCCGCGCACGTTGCTGAAATGGTCGGTTGGATAAAAGACACGCTGGAAACGCGAGAAATTGATTTTGCGACGATGGATTATAAGCCGTTTGTTCCGCAAACCACCGCCGAGTTGGTCGAGTATTTTGAAAAAAATCTTGCCGATGCGACCGAGACGTTAAAAAATGCTTCGAGCGAAACGATGATGGAAAATTGGAAAATGCGAGACGGCGAACAGGTTTTCTTTGATATGCCGCGCGTTCAGGTTTTGCGCGGATTTGTCTTCAATCACCTTGTTCATCATCGCGGACAGCTTTCGGTTTATTTACGCTTGAACGACATTCCCGTTCCGGCACTTTACGGTCCATCGGCGGACGAAGGAACGATGTAACAGTTTCAATTACGAATTAAAAATTACGAATTACGAATGTTTATATCTTTGCTTTAATTCGTAATTCGTAATTCGTAATTGATAAGTTACGCATCGCTTAAAATTTCCTCCCGACGATAAGCAATATTTTTCTCGCCGCGCATTCTGATAAACCACAAAACGCCCGCGCCAGCCGATAAAATACCGGAAACGACAGTCAACATTTGCGGCGAAATGTAATACATCAACTCGCTCGAAAAATAACTCGACAAGCCGAAAATTGTCATTTCCGCGCCTCTGTCCAAAGTCGAAATGCGCCCGCGAATGTAATCAGGCAAACTTCTTTGAAACATCGTTTCCTGAACGGCGTATTCAACGCCAACAATTGCCCGCGAGACAAAACAGAAAAACATAAAAAGCCAGAGGCTCGGCATATAACCGCCGATAGCAAACAAAACGCCGTGAACGATTAAAGTCCAAACGATAAACGAACTGTGCGAATTTTTACGGTCAAGATAACCCGAAACGCGATGAGCAATCATCATTCCGATAAACAAGCCGAAACCACTCGCCGTCCACAAAAAAGCAACTGCCAAATCAGGATTCCAATTTTCTCTTTCAGTAAAAACAACGCCGCCCATTCTTTCAAAAATGACGTTTATCGCTCCGCCGCCCGTCGCCCAAATTATATTCATCAAAAGAATTGTTAGGGCGAAATGATTTTTGACGGTATAGTGAAAACCTTCTTTTAATTCGGTCAAAAAAGATTCTCTTTTGGCTTTGTTCGACTCGTCATTCGTAATTCGTAATTCATAATTTTCTTTTGTCGCTTCTTCGGGAATCAACCAAACCGAAAACGCCGAAACCAGAAACGAAGCCGCGTTTATCAAAAATGCGATTTTGTAACCGAAGACAGCCGCCGCCCAACCGCCGAGCGCCGAGCCGACTGCCATCAGCAAAAAGCGCGTTGAAAACATCAATGCCGTGCCTGCCAACAAACCTTCTTTTCCGGTTAAATTGGGCGTTGCCGCATTTTTCGCGCCATCAAAAAACGCACCGAAAGTTGAAAGTAAAACAGTTGCGAGATAAGCAATCCAGAGATTTTCCGCGCTTGTTACAAACAGGAACATTAGAGCTACGCCGACGCGAAACAAATCGGAAAATATCATCACCTGCCGACGCGAAAAACGGTCAACAAAAGTTCCGGCAATTGGCGAAAAAAGCGCAAACGGCAGTAAACGCGCGGCAAATAAAATTCCCGCCGCCTGTGGCGAAGCGTCCGAAACGACGCGCACCAAACCTAAACCGGCGATAAAATTAAACCAGTTGCCGAGTTCCGAAACGAATTGCCCGCACAAAAGATTGCGAAAATTTCGATTACCTTTTATTAATTGCCAGTAAGTTAAATTCATAAACAAAAGAAAATTAAAAAAGCTGTCAGGCTTGAGAACCTGACAGCTTCTTGCCTTACGATAAAATAAATTTTCAAGTTCCCGTAAAATTCGGTTGGCGTTTTTCAAAAAATGCCATTACGCCTTCTTTAAAATCATTTGATTTGCCCGATTCGATTTGCGATTTGTGTTCTAAATCAAGCTGCGCCGACAAATCGTTTGAAAAACTTTGATTGAGCATTTGCTTTATTCTGCCAATCGAACCGGTCGGCGCAAGCGCGAGTTTTTGCGCTATTTTTGTTGATTCTTCCAACAAATTCTCCGCCGCAACAATTCGATTTATCATTCCAATTTTTTCCGCTCGCTCGGCTGAAATTGTATCGCCCGTCATAAAAATTTCCGACGCCATTTTTTCACCAATCGCTCTGGGTAAAAAGAAACTTCCGCCGCAATCGGGCGACAAACCGATTCGCACAAACGCTTCGTTAAATGTTGCGTTTTCCGCCGCGAAAACAATATCGCACGCAAGCGCAAAATTTGTGCCTGCACCAGCGCAAACACCGTTAACTGCCGCGACAAAAGGAATCGGTGTTTCCCGAACCAATAAAATTACGTCGTGCAACGCTTTTAAAGGCTCTTCTAAAAACGCTTCAATTCTGCCTTCTTTTTTCCACAACGACTGCATCTCCCGCAAATCGCCGCCCGAACAAAACGCGCGTCCCGAACCCGTTAAAATAACCGCTCGCGCTTTGTCAGAAATCGCTTGACGAATTGCCGCGCCTAAATCCTTCGTCAATTGTAAAGACAAAGCATTAAGCGCGTCAGGACGGTTCATTGTAATAATCGCCACGCTTTCTTTTAATTCGTAATTTACCGTTTCAAACGACATATAATATAAATTCCAGTATTCCAGATTGTAGATTCCAAATTTGGAATCTGGAATTTCTTAAGCGGATCTGACTTTCGAGCGGTTTGCCTGATGACATTCTTTGCACAGAACGGAGCGTCCGACTTTCGGTTGAAATGGAACTTGGTCGTGCTTGCCGCAATGGTCGCAGATAATTTCAAATCGTTTCGGGGCGTCCTCGCGCATCGCTGCTTTTTTCGAGCGACATTTCGGACATCTCTGCGGCGGCATCATATTTCGCTGGTAAAAATTTTCCTGTTCCTTTTCCGTGAAAAGAAAAATTGCCTTACACTGCACACACGAAATTTCTACGTCGGGCATCGCTTTTTCTCCTCTATCAATTTTTTGCCTGACCGAGAGTTTAACATGGAAATAGTATTGAGTGGTAAGTAATGAATGGTGAATTAAATATTTTTTCACTCACCATTCATCACTCATCGTTCATCGTTATTTACTTAACTCCAAAACGTGATTTTTGACCGTTTCACCCAAAGTTTGTAAATTATAACCGCCTTCCAGACACGAAACTATTCTGCCGCTACAGACTTCGTTTGCCCATTGTTTGACAGTTTTTGTCAATGAAACAAAATCCTTGTCTTCCAATTTTAATTGTCCGAGCGGATCGCTTCGATGCGCGTCGAAACCAGCAGAAATTATAATCAAATCAGGCTTAAAATTTTTGCGAATGTCGCCAATCGCCGCTTCAAACATTCGCTTTTGCGCGTCTGCCAAAGTTTGTGCTTTGACCGGAACATTGAGCGTAAAACCTTTGCCGCGTCCGAAACCCGTTTCACCGCGCGAACCGCTTCCCGGATACCAAGGATACTGGTGCATAGAAAAGAAAAACACGCTCGGGTCGTCAAAGAAAATTCCCTGCGTTCCGTTGCCGTGATGCACGTCCCAATCAACTATCGCAACTTGCTCGATTTCCTTGGATTTGTTTTGCGCGTAACGTGCGGCGATTGCCGCATTATTAAAAAGACAAAAACCCATTGCGTGTTCGGCAGTCGCGTGATGACCGGGCGGGCGGGCGACGATAAAAGCGTTTTTCGCTTCATTTGATATTACGGCGTCAACCGCGCGACACGCTCCGCCTGCGCTGTAAAGCGCCGCGTCGAAAGAATTTATCGAAATAACCGTGTCGGCGTCGAGCCTTTCTAGACCTTCTTCAAACGCGTTTTCTACATAATCAAAATGTTTTTTTGTATGACACGCTTGAACAATTCCGCGCGAAACTTTTTCGGCTTCGACTTCCTGCAACGAATTCCAAAACTTTTCGTCCGATTTCAAAGCGTTCATTACAACCTCGTATCGCTTTGCAGTTTCCGGGTGTCCCGCGCCGGTGTCGTGTTTTTGATAAATCGGATGATGGATTAGTGCAGTTTTCATACAAATCAGAAGTTAGAAATCAGAATACAGAAGCCAGAAGGAAAATAAATTTATGCTGTCTTCTGATTTCTGACTACTCAAATAAATGCTGTTTCGTGAAGTAATTCGCCCGTCTCAAATCTCTTCAAATTCAAACGAGAAACGTCTAAAAAACTTGCTTTACCGTCAAGAATAATTTCGCTTAACGCTCTTCCGGCTGCCGGCGCGTGCATCACGCCGTGACCGCTAAAACCGTTAGCGAAATACAAACCTTCAACATCGCAGCCGCCCAAAATCGCGTGATGGTCGGGCGTGTTTTCGTAAAGTCCGGCGCGACATTTTTCTTTGATAACTTTTGTTTCAGCTAAAAACGGAGCGCGATGTTTTGCTTTTTCGTAAACTTTTTCAATAAAAGATTCTTCAAAATCCGTATTGAAATTTGGTTTTTCGTCGATGTCGGGACAAGCAAAAAGCACTTCCCTTTTTGAATCTTTTGCCGGGCGAAAGTGAAAACCGCTTCCTAAATCAATTACCATCGGCAGATTTTCCGGCAAATCCTTCTCGCTTTTCGCCCAAACAATTTGGCGTTTCAAAGGCTCGACGGGCAAATCAATTCCGGCTGTTTTCGCTAAACTTCGCGCCCAAGCACCGGCGCAAACGATGACTATTTTCGTTTCAATCGTTCCGCGATTAGTTTTGACAGATTCGACTTTCCCGTTCTTCGTTTCAATCGAAAAAACTTCTGTTGCCATTAAAACTTTTGCGCCATTTTCTTTTGCTTTGTTCGTAAAACCTTCCAACACGCCGAACGGATTGATGAAACCATCTTTTGCCCCGAAACTTCCGCCGATTATATCTTCGCAATTTAAGCCTTTAATCATTTCGGAAATTGTTTCGCGGTCAACAATTTTTATATCTTTTACGCCAAGCGATTTTTGCTTTGCGACATTATTTTTCAAATATTCGAACTGCTTTTCCGTGGTTGCAAAAAACAAATAACCACGCGGCTCATAACCGCAATCAACGTCTGTAAAGTCATTAAATTTGCTGAAAAAATCAATTGAGTAAAGCGACATTTTGATATTGATTTCGGTTTCAAACTGCGCTCTGACGCCGCCCGTCGCTTTTCCGGTCGAGCCTTTTCCCTGTTCGGCTTCGCGTTCTAAAATCAAAACATCTTTAATACCGCGTGTCGTGAGATGATATGCGACGCTTGCGCCGACGACGCCGCCGCCGATGATTATGATTTCGGCATTTTTCATAACGGTTTTGCGTCTCTATGGTTAAAATTATTTAGCGAAAACTTGGGAGAAATCCGCAAACCCTTTAAATTCAAGCGCGTTTCCGCTCGGATCGAGAAGAAACATTGTCGCCTGTTCGCCTGTTTGTCCTTGAAAACGGATTTTCGGCTCGATGACAAATTCAACGCCGCCGGCTTTTAATTTTTCGGCGAGATTTTTCCAATCATCCATTTGTAAAACGATACCGAAATGCGGAATGGGAACGTGGTCGGCGTCAACTTCGTTGCGATGTTGAACGCCTGCCGTTTCGGGCGCGAGATGCGCGACGATTTGATGACCGAAAAGATTAAAATCAATCCATTCGTTTGAGCTTCTGCCTTCTTCGCAACCTAATATCTCGCCGTAAAATTTTCGCGCTTCTTCCAAATCTTTAACGGGGAAAGCTAAGTGAAATAAGTTGTTCATATTTTTAATTTGCCACAGAGCGCACAGAGAACACAGCTAAGAAATAAAAATTATCCTGTAATATTTTTCATCCTGTTTTAATTCCGCTCTGTGCGCGCTCGATGGCTAAACTGCTTTCATAATCTGCCGCATCGCGCCCAAATGATACGCCGTATGCGCGACGATTGCTACTGCTTCGCCAATGTTGTCTTGCTTCCAATTTTCAACGGTTTGAAATGTTTCTATTACACTTTCATAATCGCGCCGCGTGTTTTCAATCAACAGTTTCCATTCGGTTTCATTGACTTTTTTGACGAGCCAGCTTTCGTCCCAATTCACTTTTTCGGTTCTGCCGTTTATAAATTCGACGAGCGCGACCAGATAAAATCTGGCGTGTTCGAGATGCGCGGCGATTGTCGCGCCGTTTTCACCGAGCGAGCGCGATGCGGTTTCCGCCGACATTTTCTCAATCGTGTTTAAAACGCCGACGCCGCGGTCGAGATAAGCGCTGCCTTCCGGCGACGAACCTTCGAAGGTTTCTTTGAGTAAATATAAAACACCGTTTGTAAAATCTTCTTTTTTTATCGAGTAATTATCCGTATTCATCTGTGTTAATCTGTGATTTCAAATTTCTTATGACCGAAAATATCGAAAAATTCATCGCTGAATTCGCGCGAAGCGTTTCGGAAAACGCTTTTGTAAAAATGACTTTAGGCAATTATCGCGGAACTGACGCGCATTTGCAAAAATTGCTGATTCGGTTTGTCGAAACAAAAAAAGGAACGCGGCTTTTTTTTCTTTATCGTTACGACACGCGCGACACGGCGAAAAACTTTGACCAAGACGAAGCAGTAAAAATTGTTCGCAATCTTCTCGGAATCGAGTTTTTCAGCGGACATCTTTTCACCGTCGAAAATGATTTCCAACTCGACATCGGGAAAAAAGGAAAGTCGCGTCTTAATGTCGCCAAACCGACATTTAAACAAAAGCCGGATGCAGCGCACAACCGCGAAAAGCAAATTCTGGTTAATCAAAGCAGTTTTTATCTAAAGGCTTTAGGAATAACAACCGACCATGGCGAAATCCGCGATAAGCAGCAGGACAAATGGAAACAAATAAACAAATTTGTCGAAATTTTAGGCAGCCTTTTTGATAAATCAGAATTAAAAAACCGAAAAGAATTAAACATCGTCGATATGGGTTCGGGAAAAGGTTACCTGACTTTTGCCGCTTACGATTATTTCAAAAACACCAGAAACATTGACGTGAAAATTACGGGCGTTGACACAAAGGAACAACTCGTCCAACTTGGAAATGATGTCGCAAAGGCAAGCGAATTTGAAAATCTAAAGTTTGTTCACGGTTCTATAAACGATTTTGATTTGCCGGAAACCGACGTTTTAATCGCGCTGCACGCCTGTAACACAGCGACCGACGACGCGATTTTCAAAGGCGTCCGGGCTGAAGCTGATTTAATTGTCGCCGCGCCGTGTTGTCATCAGGAAATTCGCCCGCAGATAAAAGCACCGGAATTTTTGCGCGGAATTTTGCGGCACGGCGTCGTCTTAGAACGCGAAGCCGAAACTTTGACCGACGGAATACGCGCCTTATTGCTTGAAAAAAACGGTTATTCAACCAAGATTTTCGAGTTTATTGCAACTGAACATACGCCAAAAAACAATATGATTGTCGGCACAAGACACGAAAATAAAGTTGATGCGGAAAAGATAAACGCGCAGATTCAATCAATCAAAGATTTTTATGGCATCACACAGCAAAGATTAGAAGGCTTGTTGTCTGAGGCGGAAAACCTTTTAACTTGACCGAACATCTAAAACACACTTATTATGATAGTTTGCGCTTTTGGCGCAAGTTTTAAATATAGGAGACCATTTTATAATGAAACCTGAAATACACCCGAATTACCAAGAAATCACCGTCGCGTGCGCGTGCGGAAACAATTTCAAAACACGCTCGACGCAGAGCGAAGATTTGCACATCGAAATTTGCTCAGAATGTCACCCGTTTTTTACCGGAAAACAAAAATTGGTTGACACCGCCGGGCGCGTTGACCGCTTTAATAAACGCTATACTCGCGGCGCGGCGACAACAACGACGCCAACTGCCGAATAAATCTTTAAATCGTGAGTTCGTTTTCAAGATTACATTAGCCGTAAAAAATTAAACGCCGACGCTTTTCCAGCGCCGTTCGCTTGAGGTGTAAAATATTTTACGCCGCGAAACGGCAGAAAAGGGTCGGCGTTAGTCTTTTATAAAAATCGGTGAAATCTTTTTCCCATCAAAAGCTATGAGAAAAAACAATCGAAAAATAACTGTCTTAAATTTATTTTTAGGGCTTCAGCGCAGTAAAGAACTATGTTAGAAAAACTTGAACAAATCGAAAAAAATTACGAAGAGCTAACGACTCAACTTTCCTCGCCCGACGTAATGTCGGATATGGCAGCTTACACGAAAGCGATGAAACAGCATCGGTCTCTGGGCGAAGTTGTCGAAAAATACCGCGATGTAAAGCGGATGCAGGAAGAACTCGTCGGCGCGAAAGAAATTGTCGAAATTTCCGACGACGCGGAAATGCGCGAACTTGCCGAACTTGAAATCACTGAACTTGAAGAGAATCTTGCAAAAGCCGATGAAGATTTAAAGGTTTTGCTGATTCCGAAAGACCCGAACGACGAGAAGAATGTAATCTTAGAAATCCGCGCCGGAACGGGCGGCGACGAAGCGACGCTTTTCGCGGCGGAAGTTCTTCGAATGTATGCGCGTTACGCTGAACGCCAAGGCTGGAAAATGGATGTTCTGGAAATGTCGGACACGGGCGTCGGCGGAATTAAAGATGCAGTTGCGGTTATCGAAGGCAACAGCGTTTACTCAAAAATGCGTTATGAATCGGGCGTACATCGTGTCCAGCGCGTTCCGCAAACCGAAACCGCCGGACGCATTCACACTTCGGCAATTACGGTTGCCGTTCTGCCCGAAGCCGAAGAAGTTGACGTTCAGATAAATCAAAATGATTTGCGAATTGATACGTTTTGCTCGTCAGGTCCCGGCGGACAATCCGTAAACACAACGTATTCGGCAGTGCGGATTACGCATCTTCCGACAAATACGGTCGTTTCGATGCAGGATGAAAAATCGCAGATAAAAAACCGCGAAAAAGCTATGCGCGTTCTGCGTGCGCGACTGCAGGAAATCGAAGAGCAAAAAGTTCACGACGCGCAGGCATCGGAACGCAAATCACAAGTCGGAAGCGGCGACCGTTCGGAAAAAATTCGTACTTATAATTTCAAGGAAAACCGTGTTAGCGACCACCGCATCGGTTTGACCGTTCATCAACTCGATTTGGTAATGGAAGGCGCATTGGACGAATTTATAAATGGTTTAACCACGCATTACCAGACTGAGAAATTAAAAGCCGAAACGGTTACGGCATAAGAATTAAAAATTAAAAATGCAAAATGCAAAATTTGTGTTAAGTTTTGATTCTTAAATTTTTAATTCTTAATTTTGCATTTTTAATTCTTGAAAAATGCCCGTTACAAGACTTTATCTCGTTCGACACGGACAATCCGCCGGAAACGCCGAAGGTCGTTTTGGCGGACACAGCGCCACGCCGCTTTCCCAATTAGGTCAACAACAAGCCGAAGTTACGGCACAAGCCTTAGCCAAAGAAAAAATTAACGTTATTTATTCGAGCGATTTACACCGCGCCATCGAAACCGCTCAACCGCTTGGCGAATTATTAAATTTACCAGTTATTCAAACTGCCGCTTTTCGTGAGAGAAAAGTCGGCGTTTTAGAAGGCAAGACTTTTGACGAATCAAAAGCCGAGTTTCCCAAAGATTATTACGCGCTCGTCAACCGCAGCGTTCATCACGTTATTACCGGCGGTGAAAGTTATCGTCACTTGTTAAAACGCGCGACGGGAGCCTTACACGAAGTTTTACGCGCGCACGAAGGCGAAAACGTAGTAATTTTTTCGCACACCGGGACGATTTGTTTTTTGACGCTTTATCTGGTCGGCGCGATTAACCGATATACAAAACAAACGCCGTGGCTAGTTACTTCAAACTGCGGAATAAATCACTTTGAAATTCGCCGCCGAAATAATGTTCGCGTTTTAGCTTTTAACGACACCCGCCATTTACAACAAATTACCGGCAACGATGCCTTTGCCGCGCGGTAATAAAAAAGGCTAGAGCCGAAGCTCTAACCTTAAATTTCTATTCCAAACAATAGCTTAGAAAGAATAACGCAGTCCAAATTGCATCGAACGCGGCGCGCCCTGGATATCAACAAAAATTTTACCAAAGGTGGAAGGGGCTTCTGCAAGCTGCGGATCAAGCGGCAAACCATAAGTTGTCCGAGATTCGCCGCCATTTGTAAAGGACTGAGAATTCATAACATTAAAGACTTCCCAACGGAATTGAAGTTTGTGATTTTCACTCCAAGGCATCATAAATGATTTGGAAAGACCCAAATCTAATGTTTGATAGCCCGGAAGACGGAAGTTGTTACGCTGACCGGTTTCGCCCGGACGCGCGTTGCGGAAAGCATTGAGCGCCGCTTGCGGATCCGTAAATAGATTTTGCGTCGAACGAACCGCGCCGACTTCAATCGGAGCGATTTGTGTTCCGTTTGACTGAACATTCCAGTTGGTTGCCCACAGTTCCGCATCAGAGGGCGATGACAAAGGTAAACCGGTATTAAAACGATAAACGCCAGCCAGCTGCCAACCGCCTATCAAAGCATCGGCAAATTTATTCATACCGCTAAAATATGACCGATTTCTACCAATTGGAACTTGGAGAATAAAGTTAGCGTTGACAACGTGCCTCGCATCAAAATCCGATGGCGCATAGTTATCCTGCGGTCGAAGCGAATTGTGAATAAACTGCGAACCGTAAGAACCGCCTGTCTGCAAACCTGAAGCATTATCCATTGATTTTGAGAATGTGTAGTTAATATCATACGACAATACCTCTCCAAGTCTTTGTCGCAAACTAAATACCGCCGCATTGTAATTAGAATAAGCCACTGAACTAAAGGATGAAAATGCCCCATATTGCGGATGGTAGAATATATTTGGAACAATACCACGGTCATCAATTAACAACTGAACAAATGTCCAATCGGCGATGTTATAACCGTCTCTTGAAACAAGCCCGTAAACTTCCTGCGTAGAATTGGCACCGCCAATTTCGAAAGCGCCCGCTAAACCCGGAAAGAAATTCTCAAAGTACGGAATTACCGGAACCTGGTCAATAGGCGTGTTCGCCGCGCGTAAATCGTATAACATCCCTGCCGCCGTGTACCAATCCATACCGGATTGCGGGTCAACTATATTATTAAGAGCCAAAACATCTCGCGCTGCCAACAGATTGCGGGCGGCACGACCAATATAAGAGGCTTCAAAATACATTCCTTTCGGTAATTGACGACCATATGAAACATTCCAGGTATAATGGGTCGGTGATTTAATCTTCGAATCAAGTCCAAATTCGATAGCAGTAGAACACCTTTCAGTTCCCGCCAAGCAACCGGGAGTTACTTCCGATGAAAAACGCTGAGTCGGCGCAGGAATTCCCGGAAAAGCTCGCACATCTTGTCCGAACCCTGTAAAACGCGGCGCCGGATTATCCGACACATCAAAAGTATTAGGTGAAACGGTGTTTGAAGATGTAAAACCGATAGATGACAAACTATCAAAAGATACCGCTAACTGTTGACCGAAATGGTCGTTAATGATTCTAAATCCGCCGCGGATAGTTGATTGTCCTTCTCCTCCAAAAAGAGTCTTCAAAAACCCCTTATCAAAACTCGGCGACCAGGCAAGCGCTACACTAGGTTGAAAATTATTCCAATCCATACTGTAAAAGCCCGGCGCTTTATTTACAGGTCCACCTAATTGAAATTCAACAAGCTCATTGTTCGGGACACCTGTGGCAGCACTCTGCACGCGACGGTCAAATATATCGCCCAGTCTTTCCTTGGGTACAACTTGAAAACCATTCTTTTCATAAACCGGACGGCTTAATCCATAGCGCAAACCCAAAGTTAATGTCAGGTTTCGACGCAGTTTCCAAATATCCTGCCCGTAAACATCGTATTCTTCAGTCGCAAAGTTTCTGTCAATCGGAGTTCCCTGCGCTACAACATTACCGTCAAGGTCAAAGGTAAAGTTTCCGCTATATTGCGAGAACCGACCGATTAAAGCCGTCGCCGCCGCTTGAACACTTGAAACATCTCCCTCGTTGATGGTGTATCCGGCATTAGTAATGGCTTCATCAACCACCGCGCCCGACTGATCGTAATACGAAGGATTAGTTACTGCATCGTCATACGCGCTTCCAAAGTCTTGACGTTTATTGCGAATAATTCGTACATTTCCACCGAACTGAATCGTGTGATTTCCTTTAACCCAGGTAAAATCATCGGTAATATTTTGAACCGGAGTAACCCGGCTCAATGTTCTTGCAAAAAACGAGGGCTGAAATACAAAGCGGAAACTAATCGAATTATCGGTTGAATCGCCACCTTGGGTAAACGCTTGGCGGGTTAAACCATACCGGAAGTTGTTGACCATATTGTTGCTGATTGTCCAGTTATGACCGACAACAAATCCGTATGGATGTTCCCAAAGAGCCCTTGAAGGAGTATCGGGAAAGTAAGAAGTCAGTTGACTAAGGTCAGACTGGTAATTACCGCGCAGGAAGAGAGATTGTTTATCATTGATGTTGTAATCAAAGCGGAGAATATGAGTGTCTTCATTGTCAGTTGTCGGAGCGTTAAAGCGATATCCGCCTGTATTTACGCCTCGCCAATGCTTGTATCATTTGCCGGATAACGCCTTACCGCATCAGCAAGCGCGGCTACCGCTGCCGGATTAATTCCTACTCCTGAATAAATTGAGTTTAAAGTAGCCGTATCCAAAGTTAACAATCCCGAATTTCCATTCGGATCTGTGCCAGAAAATTTTATTTGCCCTTGTCCCAAATGCGCTAAAGGAACTTCTCGTACAACTGAAATAGATTTTTGTTCTCTTTGACCTTCATACGTATAGAAGAAAAATAATTTATCTTTTTTGATAGGACCGCTGATCGCACCGCCGAAAACATCGCGGGCTAAACTCGGACGCTCGACTCCGGCTAAATTGTTAAAGAAATTGTTAGCGGAAAAAGCCGTCGGACGATAGAAATAAAAAGCCGCGCCGTGAAAGTTGTTGGTTCCGCTCTTGGAAACAAGCGAAATCTGCGCTCCCGACGAGCGACCTTGATTGGCGTTCGGATTAGTTGTCGTAATACGAAACTCTTCAACAGCTTCGCTCGTAAGTCTCAAAACCGTGCCTTGGGTAGTTTGAAATTGATCAACTCGTCCGCCCGTTTGCTGGTCATTAATATCAACTCCGTCAAGAGTGACATTAGATTGGTCGCTTCTCGAACCGGCGACATAGCCTTCGCGGGTCACGCCCGGTTGTAAGGTGAGCAAATCTGCAACTCGTCTTAAATCCGTCGGCAAATTCTGAATTTGCTGCGGCACAAAGTTATTACCGAGACTTGCATCCTGCGTGTTGACAATCGAGTCTATTGAATTTGCGGTTACATCGACAACTGCCGAAACATCACCCGTTTGAAGAGTAACATCTTGCGTAGAAGTGTTGTCCACGCGCGCGTCAATATCTCTTATAATTGAAGTTTTGAAATTGCCAGCCGTAATTTCAATATTATATTTCCCCGGTGAAATCGATGGAAAAGTAAATACTCCGTCATCAGAGGTAATGCTATTACGAGTAAAACCCGTTTCCGGATTGGTTAGCTTTACGGTTGCGCCCGGAATCGCCGCGCCTTGCTGGTCTTTAACCGCTCCTGTAATGTTGGATGTTCCAGATTGTGCATTAATGCTTCCTCCTAAAAAAGTAGAGACAAGCATTACAAACAAGGTCAAAAATATCTTCGCCTGTAAGGTTTTAAAACTCATAGATCCTCCTAATTTTGTATCGTTATCAAAGCAGATATGGTGTAACGGTAAATTCTTTAGAATCTAAGGCACATTGCGTTCCATTTATATAAAGGTTCGATTTTACGTTTTAATTGCCAAAAATCTCTTATCAAATCAGATTTAACCTTTTATTTAAAATCCGATAGAAACAAGAAAAATTCAAATTTTCGGAAAACTCCGGTAAGAATAATTTGAACCTTTGGTAGTCGTAGAATAACTCTTGAATTGAAGCCGACAAAATTTATAAATTCAAGTTTGGTAAAATTGCTTTTGCGGCAGTTGCACCTGTTCCGATGGCGGTGCTGACGGTCGGTGAAATCGGATTGGCAACGTCTCCGACGGCAAAAACGCCTTTTACGTTTGTTTCGCAACGACTATCAATTTTCACATAACCGTTTTCATCTAAATCTAATTTGCCGCGCAGAATCTCGGTGTTTGGCTCAACGCCAATACGGAGTAAAATTGCATCCGCCGGTAAAATTTTTGTTTCTTTGGTTTTTAAGTTTTCTAACTCTACTTTTTCAAGCCTTTTTGCGCCGGTTAATTTTGTTAAAACAGTTTCTCTTAAAATTTCTATTTTCGGGTTTTTTGAAACTTTTTCGACAAATTCTTTTCTTGCCCGAAATTCTTTGCCGCGATGAATGAGCGTTACCTTTCGCGCCGCGTCCGCCAAAATCAAAGCGTTTTCAAATGCCGCGTCGCCGCCACCGACAACTGCCACGTTTTTATTTTTTTCCGAATTTTGCTCGCGCTTGCCTGACTCAAGAATGCCTTTGGCTTTAAATTCTTCTTCGCCTTCGACGTTTAATTTTCGGCGTCTGACGCCTGTTGCGATGATAATTGCTCGTGCGGAAAACTCCTCGCCTTCTTCGATTAAAACCGTCTTTTTTTCAAAATTAATTTCGCTCGCACGCGTTTTCAGGCGAATGGCAAAATTGTAATTTTGGATTTGTTTTACAAAAATATCGCGCAGTTCGCGCCCGTTTTCGGCTAGGACGCCGAGATGATTTTCGATCGGGTTATAAACACGTAGAAGCTGACCGCCGAGTTCCGCGCCCGCTTCTAAAAGCAGAGCGCGAAGACCGAGTTCATCACACCACAGCGCGGAAGAAATTCCAGCCGCGCCGCCGCCGATGATGATAACGTCAAAAATCATTTTGATTTAGTGGCAAGCTGGTATTTAGTGGTAAGTTTTTTCTTTCAATAACTACTCACCACTAATCTAATTTTTTAACGCCTTCCCGCTAATACAATTTCAAGCGTATTTGCAAGATTTCTGTTGAGCTTTCTGAGCTTATCCAGCACTTTTCGCGCCTCTTTTGTATTGCCGCGCCGAAATTCTGACTCGCTCAAATTGTAATAACCGATTGCAAATTTATCATCAATTTCAACCGTCTTTTGAAACTGTTTGACGGCGTTTTCAAAATCGTTCAATTTGCGGTAAGCGATGCCGAGTTCGTTAATAGCAAAAATCCAGTTTTTGCGCAATTCAATGGCGCGCTGTAACACTGGAATCGATGCTTGATACTCGCCCAAGTCCGTCAAAGTTATCCCTAAATTCAAATAAGCGGGCGCAAAATCTTGTTTTAAGCTGACCGCTTTCTGCAAGGTGGTTTTCGCAAGCTGTAATTTTGCGAGACCTTCGCTCGCGCGTTTTGATTTCAAATCAACTTGCGCCGCGTTGTAATAAGCCCAGCCGAGATTTGTGTAATCGAAATGGTCGGAACTGAGCGCGATGGCTTTGTTCAAAGAATCAATCGCGCTGTTCCATTTTGATTGTTTACCGGAGACGTAACCGAATTTGTTATAAAGTTCGGCGTCGTTTTTGATAAAAACAGTTGCCAGACGATAGGAACCTTCGGCTTCGCCAAAGCGACCAAGCTGTCGGTAAGCGTCGCCCAGATTAGCATGCGCTTCGCCGTTTGTGTTTTGCAGGCGCGTGACTTCCTTATAAGCGTTTACGGCTTCCGCGTAATTTTCGTTGTTGTAATATGCCGCGCCTAAGTCGAACCAGGCTTCGGCGTATTTCGGATTTAATTTTACGGCTTCCTTATACTCGGCAAGGGCTTCGCCCGTTCGATTTAATTTGTCGTAGGTTTCGCCCAAATAATAATGCGCTTCAGGTAAATTCGCGTCAATTTTAATTGCTTGCTTGAACGCCATTTCCGCTTCGGCGTAGCGAGACTGGTTGTAGCGAACCAAGCCGAGAAAATGATAAGTTGCCGCGTCGCCGGCATTGGCGGCAAGCGCTTTGGACAAAAAATCATCGGCTTTGGCAATTTGATTTTGTTGAAAATACAAAATGCCGAGCAGCGCGTAAATTTCGGTCAAATCTTTGTCTAGCGCCAAGGCTTTTTCATATGTTTTGACGGCGTTTGCAATTGTTTGATCGTCTTCGTCAAGCGTATCGTAAACTTCGCCCAATCCGATGTAGGCGACCGAGTTTTTATCGTTAAATTTTATTGCTTCTTCGTAAAAAGTCCTGGCTTCATCTTTCCGGTCATTTTCGAAAAATTCCGCGCCTTTTCTCGCCAGAGCGTCGCTTAATCCGAATTTTGCGTCAGCGTTTTTCTGGTCTAGGCTGACAGCTTCTCTAAAAAATCCGATTGATTTATCGATCTCATTTTTGTCGTAGTAGAAAAGCCCCGCGCCCGTAAGTATCAGAGACGCTTCTTTAGGCGATTTTCTGGAAACACCCACCAAAGTTTCTTCGCTAACCGGCTTAACTCGTTTGCGCCGTTCCACTACTTTGACAAGCGTGTCATATTGTTTGCGAATTTTTTTCGTGTAAACAAGACGCTGCGTAGCGGTTCGCTTAGATTTAAAAGCCGCGCGCGAGGCGATTTTTTTTTGTGATGATTTGCCCGCGCCGCGAAAAACAAAAACGCTCGAACCGAGAGAAAGGTCTTCGTTCGGCGCTAGGTCTTGAGATTCGACCGGCAAGCTGTTTGCAAAAATAGTTAAAATTATAAAAATAGCCGAGAAACTTTTTTGCCAGCGCATTTTTCTATACATTTTCAACCCCACAAAAATTTATTTTACTTTGCTTTTGTTTTATGGCAAGCACCACGACTCATCATTATGAATTTTCAAAAGACTTTCCGTCATTCGCTCTAATCAGTCGCTTTTGCTTAATAACAAAATTGCTCGAAAGCAATCATATAAAATAAAACAATAAAAGGCTCGTCTATCTCTTAGTAAAAAACAAGTCTTTTACGTTATAAATCGGCAATCCGGTTTTACTTAACGTAAACATTTGGAATAGGTTTGTCGTCGCTCGCGCCGAAATGAACGCCTGTTAAACCTTGAGTTGAACGAAGAATATGCCAAACTCCACCAGTCGGGCGATAAACCGCAATGTCGGCTTTACCGTCGCCGTCGTAATCTGCCGGAGCGGGTTTATCATCGACTTTGCCGAATTGCACAGCGGTAAAAACGAGCGAGCTTTGTTGCTGATACCACACGCCAACCGACGGACGATAAACCGCCATATCAGTTTTGCCGTCACCGTCATAATCTGCCGGAACAATCAAGTCACCGGCTTCTCCGAACGGAAATCCAACGAGTTGATTACTGCTGTTCATTCGATACCAAAAGCCGTTGTCCGGACGAAAAACCGCGATGTCTGACGTGCCGTTGCCGTCAAAATCGCCAACCGTCGGCTTATCGCCAAACTGTCCGAATCGCACGGCGACAAATTGTCCGTTGGAACTGTTCAAAAAATACCAAGTTCCGTCCGACGGTCGCCAAACTGCTACGTCCGCCTTGCCGTCGCCGTCGTAATCGGCAGGCACGGGAACGTCGTCGCTGGCGCCGAAAGCGACGCTCATAAAACCTAAACTACTGCGCTGTATAAACCAAACGCCGCCCCGATAAACGGCTAAATCGGTCTGACCGTCGCCGTCAAAATCCGCCGGAGCAATGACATCGCCGCTGGCGCCGAATTGTTGACCTGATGATTGACTGCTTGAACTATTTAGCCAATACCACTCTCCGCTGCCCGGACGAAAAATTGATAAATCAGCCTTGCCGTCGCCGTCAAAATCAAAAGGCGTGAAGTTGCGAAACGGACTGATTAGCAATCTTGCAACATTGACGCGATTGGCGTTTCCGATATACGAAAAATCACCGCCGACTAAAATTTTCCCGTCGGGTTGTTTTATAATTGTTCGAACTTGTCCGTTCGCGCCGTTTGGCAAAAAGCTAGTGTCTAAAGTTCCGTTCGGCTTAAGGCGAATTAAATTTAAACGCGGAACGCCGTTAACGGAGGTAAAACTTCCGCCGACGATTACGCTTCCGTTCGGCTGCGCGGAAATTACATTTACTTTGGAATAATAAGTTTGAGATTGAAAGGAAGTGTCTCTTGTGCCGTTTCTGTTTAATCTGACAACCATATTGGTTAAAACCAAATACTTTCCGTCGGGCAGAGCTTCAATTTGAATAACGTCGTAGAGGTTTTCCGTATTGAAGGAATCATCAAGACTTCCATCCGAATTCAGACGGATTAGACCACCGCCGCCGCTAAAGCGACCGCCAACTAATATCTTTCCATCCGCTTGAACAAATAAGCTGTAAATTGAATAACTTGCTGTTATAGGATTAAAACTCGCATCCAAAGTTCCGTCGGAATTTAAACGCCTTAGACCCTCGCCAGATATACCGTTGATGACGACGTATTTTCCGTCAATTATGATTTTTCCGTCTGCCTGCAAAGCAATCGTATCGATATATCCCGTAATCAGATTAAATGCCTGGTCTAAACTGCCATCGGAATTCAGCCGGTAAAGTTGTATGCGAGACACTCCATTATAAAGACTGGTGCCTTTAAGGACTAAAATTTTACCGTCCGGCTGGACGATTACTTTCATCACCGTATAGTCGAATACATTTCCCGGGTCAAATGTCGTATCAAGACTGCCATCTGCGTTAAGTCGCGCGATATTTCTACGCGGGACATTATTCATCCGGCTAAAATCTCCGCCGACTATTATTTTACCGTCCGGCTGAACCGCCAAAGTCCAAACCGAACCGGGAATTTCAAGAGTCACGTTGAAAGAACGGTCAAGAGTGCCGTCAGCGTTAAGCCGCGCATATTTATAAACGATTCCGTTTTTTCCGCTAAATTTACCGAACAATAAAATTCCACCTCTAGAATCCAAAATCCAATTGTTGATGTTGGTAATGTTGCCCGGCGAGTTAAATGTGTTATCAATACTGCCATTTGAATTAAAGCGATAAATTTTGTCGCGCAGGGTAACGAGAATTTGCCCGTTAGACAAAACTTTTACCGTCCTACCCTGATCTTCAGAAGAAATAGTCGACGGCGTAACAAACGACGTATCAACAGTTCCGTTTGGCAGCAATCGTGCGATATTTGCACGACTCACGCTATTAACCACAGTGAAACACCCGGAGATTATAATTCTGCCGTCAGGCTGCACGTCTATGTCATTAATACATCCGTAGAAAGCGGTGTATACGTGCGGTGATTGAAATGTTGTATCAAGTGTGCCGTCGGAATTATAACGGTTAACTGAGCCTGAGCTACCTTCTCCGGTGTCTTTGTAAGCAACCAGAATTTTTCCGTCCGGCTGCAACAAGACCTTTCGTACAGCTTGATGACTGTAGTGACTGGCTAAATATATTCTCGAAAAGGTTTCATCCATTGAACCGTCTGAATTTAGACGTAAAATCGAATCCTGCTCAGAATATGGATTTTGCGGAAGGTAGAGTTTTTTGTCATTAATTACGATTAAGATTTTACCGTCCGGCTGAATCGCCCAGACAACTGCCGAAGAAATTTGCCATCTGATTGGAATAACGGGCAAAACGAATGAAGGGTCGCGGCTGCCGTCCTGATTTAATCGGATAACGACTGCATGCTGGTAACTGCCCGACGTATAGCCTGAGACAATAATTTTACCGTCTGCTTGAACAACGACGCTCGTAACGGTGAAATTGAAATCGCAGGCTTCGCAATTGAACGAATCGTCTAAACTTCCGTCCAGATTGAGCCGCGCTATTTGATTTTTCTCCGCGCCGTTGACGTATAGAAGTTCGCCGAAAACAATTATTTTCCCGTCCGGCTGAAGCACCGAACCGACACCGTATACCGGCGTTTTTGAAGGTTTTGCGTTAAACGACAAATCAACGCTGCTCGATTCGGCTAGGATTGTCGCAGTTGAAATCAACGTCAGCAAAAATAGCGTTGTAATAACAGAAAAGCGTCTGAGGACTTTTTGAGGTAAATTCATTTCAATCTCCTTAACTGCGCGGGCGGATTAAAAATCTCAAATTCAGGGAAAAGGTAATTTTTTTACGTTCGGAGGCTTTAATCGTATTATAGATTTATTGTCTTCCGGTTGTAAATATATTTTATTTGACGAAACCGTCAGAATCACTCTTCTTGCTATCTTTAACCGAGTCGGATAAATTACATTCTTACCAACAATCAAAGTCTCAAGTCTCAAGTCCCGAGACTCAAGTCAAGGAAGAAAATCCAACACTTGAGACTTGAGACTTGAGACTTGAGACTTGAGACTAAATAAAAAAGGAGATTTTGCCGAAAATGAAAGCATTTACAACTGAAAACATACGCAATCTGGCTGTCATTGGACACGGCGACGCGGGTAAAACGCAGTTTGTCAGCTCGCTCTTGCATATTGCGGGCGCGACCACGCGCTGGGGACGAGTCGAAGAAGGAACAACCGTTACCGATTTCGAAGAAGACGCGATTGAGAGAAAAGTTACGCTCAATAATAATTTTGCCCACCTTGAATACAAGGACACAAAAATAAATTTGATTGATACGCCCGGCTACGCTGCGTTTGTTTCACATGCGCGTCCGGCGCTGCGCGTTGCCGATTGCGCTCTGGTCGTCGTTGATGGCGTCAACGGCATTGAAGTTCAGACGGAAAAAACTTGGAGTTACGCCAACGAATTTCTGCTGCCGCGTTTTATGGTCATCAACAAACTCGACAAAGAACGCGCCCGTTTCGGACACGCGCTCGACACGGCAACCGAATCTTTCGCGCGTTCAATTGTACCTTTCACTTTGCCAATCGGAGAGGAAGCCGATTTTCTCGGTGTGGTTGACGTTGTTCATCAAAAGGCTTATGAATTTGACGAAAACGGAAAAGCGAAAGAAATTCCGATTCCCGAAGAAGGACGCGGACTTGTTGAATCAACCAGAGAAAGATTAATTGAATTAGTCGCCGAATCCGACGACGCGCTGCTTGAAAAATATTTTGAAAACGGAACTTTGGACGAAGAAGATATTTATCCGAATCTGGCAAATGCGATTGCGAAAAGCAAACTTTGTCCGGTTTACGCGGTTTCGGCAAACACGCTCGTCGGTCTTTCGATTTTGCTTGATCATATCGTCGAATTCGCGCCGAATCCTGCCGCGCACGAAGCTGAATATGGTTACGCCGAAGCTGATAAAACCGATGAAAAAATGTTGCGTAAATACTCAAACGACGAGCCGTTTTCCGCTTTTGTTTTTCGCACTGTTGCCGACCCGTTTGCCGGCAGAATCAACGTCATGAAAGTTGTTTCCGGCAAAGTATCATCCGATGCAACCGTTTTTAATTCAATGCGGGGAGCAATGGAACGCCTCGGCGCGCTGCACGTTTTGCAGGGAAAAAATCTTGACAAAGTTAACGAAGCCCAAACAGGCGATATAATCGCGGTCGTAAAATTAAGAGAAACACAAACGGGCGACACGCTTTGCGATAAAAACAGCCCGATTGTTTATCCGCCCGTTAATTACCCGGAAGCGGCGATTGCCTTTGCCATTGAGCCGAAATCACGCGCCGACGAAGACAAGATTTCCGCAGCACTCCATAAAATTCTTGAAGAAGACCCGAGCCTTCACTTTGACCGCGACGCTCAGACGAAAGAATTTATTTTGTCCGGTTCAGGTCAGCTTCACATCGAAACCGTTGTTGATAAATTAAAAAATCGTTATCACGTTGAAGTCGCGCTGCATCCGCCGAAAGTTCCTTATAAAGAAACGATTACCGAGCAGGTCGAAGTTCAAGGTCGGCATAAAAAACAATCGGGCGGGCGCGGACAATTCGGCGACTGCAAATGCGTTTTTGAGCCGTTGGAGCGAAGTAGCGGTTTTGAATTTGTTGACAAAATTTTCGGCGGCTCGATTCCGCAAAATTTCCGTCCGGCGATTGAAAAAGGAATTATCGAAGCCGCGCAATCGGGCGCGATTGCCGGTTATCCGCTCGTTGATTTCAAAGTTACGCTCGTTGACGGAAGCTATCACACTGTTGACTCGGACGAACACTCTTTCAGAGCCGCCGGACGCAAAGCGTTTCGCAACGCGATGGAAAAAGCCAAACCGACGCTGCTTGAGCCGATAATGGATGTCGAAGTTTTCTGTCCGATGGAAGTTTCCGGCGACATTATGGGCGATCTTAATTCACGTCGCGGGCGCGTTTCTGGAATGGATATGCGCGGCAAACAACAAGTAATAAAAGCGCAAGTTCCGCTGGCGGAAATGCTCGATTATCAATCAAGATTAAACTCGGTGACGCAGGCGCGCGGCTCGTATCATATGCAGTTTTCGCATTACGACCCGCTGCCCGGAAATCTTTCGGCAAAAGTCGTCGAACAGGCGCGTGCCGAAGGCAGAATTCGTACGCATGACGACGATGAATAACGAATAAGCAACATATTTAATTTTGAATTTGTCGCTGGAGGAACAGTCAGAACGGCTGTTCCTTTTTTATTTTGCGAAAAGAAATTTTTTGTGTCTGACAAAAATTTTCGACTTTTTGAAAATTTCCCTCGTCTTAATAAACGGTCAGCGCTGACGCAAAAAAAAATTAATATTACACGGAGAGTAAAACGATGAAAAAATCGATAGGTTTTATTTTTGCGATTTTTGCGCTCGTCTGCGGCTTAAACTTTGAGGCGAACGCGCAACAGAACAACCGGGCTGGCGTTAACAAGCGGCAGCATAATCAGCAAAAGCGCATTTTCAAAGGCGTGAAATCTGAAGAACTGACCCGAAAGGAATTTTACCGGCTTGAAAAAGAGCAAGCGCAAATTCGCCGGACGGAAAGACGATTCAAATCCGACGGCGAGCTAACGCGAAGAGAACGCGCCAAACTTCGGCACGAGCAAAATCAAGCAAGCTGGCACATTTACAGACAAAAGCACGACAAACAAGACAGAGAGTAAAATCGAGTCTGAATTCGGATGAAAAAGGCGAGCCGCGCGGTTCGCCTTTTTGTTTTCGGTTTTGTGAAAATAAGTTAAACTGCTTATGTAAAAAATCCAACCCGAAATTTATTTCTCGAATATGAAAAACAAAACAATTTCTTTTCTTCTATTTTTCGCTTTTGTCTTTTCGCTCGTCGCTCAAATCCAAGCGCAAACAATGCCGACGGGCGCGGACGCAAATCTCTGGCAGCGTGCGTTAAACATTCATCGAAAAGCCGTCGTTATTGACGGACACAACGATATTCCGTCGCCGATGGTTGACGAAGATTTTGATTTGGCGACCGATTCTGTCGGCAAATTTCACAAAGACGGCGACCCGTTTCACACGGATTTAAACAGATTTAAACAAAGCGGAATAACGGGCGAATTTTTCTCGATTTACGTTTCGGGCAGCACATTAAAAACCGGCGGCGCGATGCGGCGGGCGATGGATATGATTGACGCGACAAACCGCGAGGTTGAAAAACATCCGAACGCGCTTGTATCCTGCACAACCGCTTCGCAAATTCGCCGTGCAAAAAAACAAAATAAAGTTTGCGTTTTGATGGGCATCGAAGGCGGCTACGTGATTGAAAATTCGCTTTACGCGCTCCGAAATTTTTATCGTCTCGGCATTCGTTATATGACCTTGACACACAACGTCACGCACGATTGGGCGGACGCACACCGCGACGAGCCAAAAAATAACGGTTTGTCCGATTTTGGCAAAGAAGTCGTCCGCGAGATGAATCGTCTCGGAATGCTCATTGACATTTCGCATGTTTCTGTCAAAACGATGTCTGACGCGCTCGACGTTTCAACCGCGCCGATTATCGCTTCGCATTCAAGCGCACGCGGCGTTGCCAATCACACACGCAACGTGCCGGACGAAATCTTAAAGCGCGTCGCAACAAACGGCGGCGTGATAATGATAAATTTTTACCCGGCTTTTCTCGACGAAAGAACGAATGCGGAAGAAAACGAACGCTCAAAAAAATTAAAGCCGCAACTCGACGCCTTTCGTGAACAATACAAAAACGACCAGCAATCTTATAATGCAGCCGAGCGTAAACTTCTCGCCGAAAACCCGATTTACGTTCCGACTTATGCAAGAATCGTTGACCACATTGACCACATAAAAAAGGTCGCCGGAATTGATTATGTCGGCATCGGCTCGGATTTCGACGGCGTTCCGTTTCTGCCCGCCGGAATGAACGGCGCGGAAGATTTGCCGCTCGTCACTTACGAAATGCTGCGGCGCGGTTATTCCGAAACAGACATTCGCAAAGTTTTGGGCGAAAATTTTTTACGGGCGTTTGCTCAAGCTGAAAAGGTTGCGCGAATCGAATCGCGCAAAATCAGTGCCGAAGGTAGTTTGAAGAAGATTGTGAAATAAAAACGCGCAGCATCGAAGATTTATTAAACGGCAAAGAATTACAAATTCCAGGCGATTTAAGAACTTTTAAACAAGCCGAAAAGGTGAACACGAACAAATCTGCTCCGCAAAACGCTCTCGATTTTGAATAGAAGTTTTTCGGCGAAATTTGAACAGGATATTCTGATTTGTTTTGATTTTTGCCCTTTAAATTGCCACTAGCTTTAGCTTGTGGACAGCTATGACAATAAACAGAAGGCTTTAGCCGAACTCCTTTTAATAAATTTCCTTTAGGCTTCAGCTTAATTTGCGCTAAAGCAGCAAGGAATACATTTAAATTTAGAAATTCGGCTAAAGCCTAAAGTCTTTTTACAAAAATTGCCACTAGCTAAAGCTAGTGGCAATTTATCAAATCAAACAGAAAAACCTTTAATTCAAATTCATCATTTCCTTCACATATTTCGCGGCGGGCGAACCGAAAGAAAGCATCTCGTCGTGCATCTTTTGCAAATCAACTTTGCCTTTGTTTTTCGCTTCGTAAGCCTTGCGAATGTCATCTACTTCAACCGAACCGACGTAATAAGTCGAAAGCTGCGTCGAACTTAATTGAGCGCGTTTCCATTTGCCCGCCGCTTCGCCTTCTTCCTGAAAGCCTTCGTTCATCATAAAATCAACGGCTTCCTTTTCGGTCATTCCGGCGGTGTGAATTTTCTGGTCAATGATTGAATTGATAATCACCCTTAATTTCATTTTTAACTGCTGCATTTGGACTTCCGCGCCGCCGTAACCTCGTTCCGCCATCAATTGTTCGGCGTAAACCGCCCAGCCTTCGACGAACGAGCCGCTTGAGAAGATGGCGCGAATCATTGTCGGCGCTTTGAATTTATTTGAGTGCATAATTTGCAGGTAATGTCCGGGCATCGCTTCGTGAACGGTTAAATCCTGCAGCATAAAGTAGTTGTATTCGCGGAAAAACGACTCGCTTCGTTTTGGCGTCCAATCTTTCGGCGTCGGCGAAATAGCGTAAAAGGTTTCGTTCTTTTTCTCGAACGGTCCGGCTGAATCAAAGTAAGCGACCGACGCGCCGCGCGCAAATTCGGGCATTACGATAACTTTTACGGGTTCGCTCGGAATGGTTACAAGACGGTTGGCGCGAACAAAATCCGTTGTTTCCTTCAAAGTTTCCGTAGCTTTTCCGACGATTGTTTCATTTGTCGGGCGCGTTTCGGCGAGTTTGTCTAAAACCGCTTTGATGACCGTTTTTTTGTTTGAAAGTTTTGCCGCGTCCTTCTCATTTGGAAAATACTTTTTATAAAGCGGCTGAGCGATTTCAAACATTGTGTTTTGCGTCGCCTGCAAATCCGCTTCAGCGCGTTTCAATAATTCTTCCTTCGACAAATCAGACTCTAAAGCAAAGCGCAGTTTCTGACGATATTTCGCCTCGCCGATGCGGAAATCGCCCGTCGAGCGCGGCAGTAAATCCTTTTCCAGCCAATTGCCGTAATCGGTGAGCGCGGCGATTGCTTGCGCTTGCGCGGGCGCTAATTCGGTTTTCATTCCGGCTTGGTCAACAAACATCTGCAAATCGCCTTTGATTAACGTGATAACGCCTTTGTTTTGGTCAATCGCCGTTTTGGTGTGAATACTCGGCGGATTTTTCAAATTTGTTTTCGCGGCGGCGACAACGGCGGGAATTGCTTCGAGCCGCGTTTTCGCATTCGCCAGGCGTTCTTTGAGCGGCGCGAAATCACGCGCAATCAAATTATTTATCGCCGTCCCGACGTTGTAAAACATCGGGTTCCATTCGTATTCGCGCAAAACGTCCGCTTGAAAAACATTATATTCGAGATTGTCACGCATAATCCGCGCGTCAACATTATTGACTTTGCTTAGTTTATTGAACGAAATTTTTTTGAGTTCTTTTAGATAAGAATCGTTAAAATCACGCGACTTTTTAATTCCTGCCAGACTGTAATCGTTCAAACGATTGTCGTAAGCGTGTTCGCCCAAACCCGTCGCCCATTCGGGATTCATTTCGAGCAGCTCGGCGATGTATTTATTCGCCAAATTCTCAAACTGCTTGTCCGCCGTTTCTTTATTTATCGAAAAAGCCGTCCCGTTTTGAAAAAGAAAAAATCCGATTAACAATAATGCCGAGATTTTATTTAACATTTGTGGTTTGTCCTCTATTTTATTTGAGGTTTATTATGGATAAAATTTCTCTCCAAGTCCAATATATTTGCTAACGGTTGCTGGTTTGCGCTATAAGCTAAATAAGAGTTGCGGACAAGAAAATTTAAGTGGAATGCGAACAAAGAAGTGGTAAAAAGTAAAAAGCCGGGTCGGAATTTTACTTACTAAATTAAAATCCCCTTCGCCTTTGGCGCTAGAAAAAATTAAAACTCAAAAATCAAAAACTATGAAAATTGAAAAACAAAATCGTCGTGAATTTCTGCAAGCGAGCGCGGCGGGCATTGCCGCATTGAGCATTATGAAAAATGTAAATGCTAAAAGCGTCGCGGAAAGCGACACAAACGAAGAATTGATTGAAATTACCATCAGCGAACTACAGGCGAAGATGAAATCGGGTGATATTTCCGCCGAAAAACTTGTCGAAAAATATCTGGAAAGAATCAAAGACGTTGACCCGAAATTAAATTCAATTATCGAAACAAATCCAGACGCTTTGCGCATCGCTGAAGATTTAGGCAAAGAACGCAAAAACGGTAGACTTCGCGGCGCGTTGCACGGCATTCCCGTTTTGATAAAAGACAACATCGACACTGCCGACAAAATGAAAACAACCGCCGGAAGTCTGGCGCTTTTGAACGCGCCGACGCCAAAGCAAGATGCTTTTATTGTCCAGCAATTACGGAAATCCGGCGCGGTAATTTTAGGCAAAACAAATTTAAGCGAATGGGCAAATTTTCGCTCGACAAATTCGACGAGCGGCTGGTCGGGACGCGGCGGACAAACCAGAAATCCATATATTTTAGACCGTAATGCGTGTGGTTCTTCGACGGGTTCAGGCGCGGCAATCGCGGCAAATCTCGCGGCTGTCGGCATCGGCACGGAAACCGACGGCTCGATTGTTTGCCCGGCTTCGATTTGCGGCATTGTCGGACTAAAACCAACTTTAGGTTTAATTTCCCGAAGCGGAATTATTCCGATTGCTCACAGTCAGGACACGGCGGGACCAATGACGCGGACGGTTACGGACGCGGCAATTCTTTTAAGCGCGTTGACCGCCGTTGACCGTAGCGATTCGGCAACCGTACAAAACGACAAAAAAGCGGCAAAAGATTACACGCGCTTTTTGCAAACAGATGGTTTGCGTGGTGCCAGAATCGGTGTCGCGCGTCAGTTTTGGGGGAAAAATGCTGATGTTGATAAAACTCTGAACGACTCGCTCGACAAGATGAAAAACGCGGGCGCGACTTTGGTTGACGTAAAGTTTCCGACGCTCGACAAATTCGGCGATGCCGAGTTTGAAGTATTGCTCTTTGAATTTAAGGCGGATTTGGAAAAGTACCTTGCTGAACGAAACGCGCCGTATAAAACTTTGACCGAACTTATCAAATTTAACGCGGACAACGCAGCGCGCGAGATGCCGTATTTCAAACAGGAGATTTTTGAAATGGCGGCAAAGAAAGGTAATCTGCAAACCCGCGCTTACCGGCTCGCTCTGCAAAAATCAAAAATGCTGACGCAGACGCAAGGCATTGACGCGGTTATGATTAAAGATAAACTCGACGCGATTGTTTCGCCGTCAAATGCGCCGACGTGGTTGATTGATTTTATCAACGGCGATTGCGGCAGCAATTACATTTCTAGTTCTTCAATCGCGGCTGTTGCCGGTTACCCGAACATTACCGTTCCGGCTGGATTTGTAAAAAATTTGCCCGTCGGCATTTCGTTTTTCGGACGCGCTTTTTCCGAGCCGACTTTGATAAAAATTGCTTACGCTTTTGAGCAGGCGACGAAGGCGCGAAAAGTGCCGAAGTTTTTGCCGACCTATAGTTAGTAAAAAACTAAAAGTGAACAAATAGCTTTATTTTAATAAAAAGGTAAATAGACGAGGTTATAAAGCAAGGAAAGCCCGGTTGGTTTCAACCAGGCTTACAATTGGAAGGACAACTAAAGGAACGCTCGGAAGGCGGTCAAGCACAATAGCGAAACTGCGCTTAAAGAAGTGTTGGCGGCGGGGTCTTATTACCTTTAATAAGCTAGCCGTTCGCACTTATTACAAAAAGCGTGCCACAGTGAGATTTTGGATTTTGGATTTTGGATTTTGGATTGGCTAAACCAATAAATATCGAAGTTAAAATGAAATTAAGGTTTAGAGTTTAGGTCGAAAATATTTTGACTTAAGCTCTAAACCTTAACTTTTAAACCGCAAGTTATACTATTTGCGCCATTCGGAAAATGTGATATCGAAGCCAAGCTCTGCCGAAAACAAAAATCTACTTACCACACCGTTCAACCTGACGCTGCAAGCCCATTGCGTCCTGGTTTTCGGCATCAAGCGCTACAGCGGAAACCGAATAATTCTTCGCTTGCAGACAATCGCCTTTTTGCAGGTAGATTTTACCGAGTGCGACGTGCGCGTCAATCAAATGATTGTCCCAGAAAAGCGCGGTTTTCAGAGAACTGACGGCTTGTTCTAAATCGCCGCGCCGGAGATGTATATTGCCGAGTAAAAGATATGCTTCGGCGCTCATCGGCTCGCTGACCAGTACGCGACGCAAAACACCCATCGCTTCGTCGTCATTTCCGTTTTTGTAAAGCGTGCGAGCTTGAGCGAGCAAGGTTTCGGTTTCGTTTAAAGGCTTTTGCATCGAAGCAGGTTGTTTTTTGACCAGAATAACGCTGACAAAATCCTTACGCGGTGGTTGCTGAACGCGCAAATTAATCCCGCTGATTGAACGCTGGGCTTGCCACTCTTTTTCGAGAATGGCGTATTTATTATTGGCGGTTAAAAAGCGTCTGGCTTGATTGTCAAAATCAACGGCGGTCGGGTCTTGAACCGTTTCCAACGCTTTTGCCAGAAGGTAATAGGATTCGCCGTCGCGCGGATTGCTAGTTAAAATCGGACGTAGTTGCGCGGCTGCTTCCGAGTAATTTCCGTTCAAAAATAATCCGACGCCGTAATTGTATCTCGCGTTCATTTCTTCGGGAGCAGACTCGACGGCGCGTTTCAGAAGTTCCAAACCTTCGTTTAAAAGCGAAGCGGATTTCCCTTTATCTTTTTTCACCGCCCGCGATGCTTCGATGGCGATTGCGCCGATAGTCGTATAAACACTGGTCAATTTCAAATCTTCGGCAAGCGGACGCAAAACCGCCAGCGCCTGTTCGTAATTGTTCTGCTGCCAATGAATTAAGCCTGTGTAAAACGCGGCTTCGGCATATTGCTGGCTTTCTGCCGGCACGCGAGAAAAATAATCTATGGCGTCTGAGTTTTTGCGTTGATTCAAATAAAAATGACCGAGTTCGAGCGCGGCGTCGGCGAATACTGCGCCTTTTGTTCTTTCGTCTTCGGCATAAATCCGCAGCGCGTTTTTCAAATAATTTTCGCGCGTTTCCGTTTCCGGCGAAAGCAAACTTTTCACGTAAGCCTCGAACGCTCTGGCGGGAACTTTATTCGCCGTTTCGATAAATTGATTTTGCGCGAAAGGCAAGGATTTGTCGCGTTGATAAAGAATCTGATAAGCAACCTGCCCCTGAACGGTTTGCAGATTCTGCAGCGCGTCATTTAAAACAATCTCGCGCGTTTTGCGGCTGCCATCGGGAAATTCCTCACTCAAAAAACGTCCTTCGTTAACGCGAATAATTTTTGTCGTCACGGTAACTTTTGCCGCCACGTCGCCCGCTGCCGGCTCAATATTATATCTTCCCGCAATCAAAAGCGTGGCGTTGCTTTCACGCGCAAGTTTGAGAGACGTTGCCAGACTCGGCAAAACAGTTAAAGGAATGTTTAATTTCTGCTGGATGATTTTGCGCTCTTGATTGGAAATGACATTCAGGCTCGGAACTTTCAACAGTTCCGACAAAGAACCGGCGAAACTTTCGCCAACCCAATTAAATTCGGGCTTGCCGGAAGTATTTTCAAACGGCAAAATCATCGCCGTATCAATGTTTTTGTCTGTTATTTGAGCGTTTATCGAAACGACCGAAAGCAAAAATAAAAAAATTATAAAGACGGATTTTTTCAACATTTAGCCTCTAATATAAAGTATTTAATAAACGAGTGAACCCTAAGATTAACACGGACTTTCGCAGATTAAAAACTACGAATTCGGTGTGTTTATTCGTGGCTGGTTCGCAAGGTATGATGCAGGTAATTGAAAATATGATGCAGAAAACTCGAAAAAGATGGTAACCGGTACGGGATTTGAACCCGTGTTGCCGCCGTGAAAGGGCGGTGTCCTAGACCCCTAGACGAACCGGTCACAAAAAGCGGATTGTGATTGGAAACTCTTGAATGAAACTAATTTATAAACATCGCGCTTCCAAACAAAAAACGAACAGTTAGATTATCTTACTCGCGCTTTTTATGTCAAACAGTCAATGAAATTGTTCTCGTATTCAGTTTTGCTTCACTACTGATTCACAGATAATTCACCGCCGCTTCAAGACTTTTTTCCAACGCCAAGGGAATATAGCTCGTGGTCCTGGTATTTTCCAAAACCACTAACCGTTTTTGTGATATTATCTGTAGTCGGTTGTCAATCCTTAAAAAGAACCGGCGATTTCCCAATATATCAAAGGTAACTAATCTCACATATTTAAGTTACAAAAAAGGAGAAGTTTAATGAACGCCAAAAATCAAACTTGTCATGTTCAATCAAGAAAACAAATTCGCATCGGCAAACTACGTCTTTTCGTTATTGCTGTAACAATCGCCGGATTATTCTTGTCAGTACTAACTTCACCTAGCAAAGCGGCGCCCGGCGACCTCGACATGTTTTTTGGTAACAGCGGGAAAGTTACCACTATACTCGGCAAAGGCGGTGATGGTAATGCAATCGCAATTCAACCGGATGGCAAAATTGTGGTTGCGGGAACAGCGCTAACAAGCAACAATAATGATTTTGCCGTGATTCGTTTGAACTCGGACGGGTCCCTTGACACTTCCTTCGACGGAGATGGCAAAGTTATAACCGACTTTAGCCAGACTCAAGATTATGGTTATGCAGTAGCAATTCAATCGGACGGCAAGATTGTCGTCGCCGGAACAAGTGGTAGCTTCTTATTAGGAGGCACAGACTTTGCCCTTGTTAGATATAATACTGATGGTTCGCTCGACACTTCCTTTGATGGTGATGGCAAATTAAAAACTGACTTCGGCACTTCTATAGATTATGGTTATGCAGTAGCAATTCAAACAGATGGCAAGATTGTCGTTGCCGGTGCTCCTGGCTTTCTCCTTGCCAGATACAATACTGACGGTTCGCTCGACACTTCGTTTGACGGCGACGGCAAAGTAATCACTGCATTTGGTATCAGCGCGACTGCTCGCACCGTCGTCATTCAATCAAATGGCAAAATTGTCGCCGCCGGTTCCACTTTTAACGGCACAAACAATGACTTTGCCCTTATCAGATACAATGCCGATGGCTCACTCGACACTTCATTTGATGGAGATGGTAAAGTGGCAACCAATTTCGGTAATAGCCATGATTCGGTTAATGCAGTAGCAATTCAATCGGACGGCAGAATTATCGCTGTGGGTGAGAGCGGCATGAGCTCAGAGTATGACTTTGCGGTTGCTCGCTATAACACTGACGGCTCGCCCGACGCTTCGTTTGACACTGACGGCAAAGTAACAACCAACTTCGGTAGCAGAGATCTTGCGCTTGCGGTCGCCGTTCAATTAAACGGCAAGATTGTCGTCGCCGGTGTCGGTCCTGGTTTTGCTCTTGCTCGGTATAACGCTGATGGTTCACTCGACATTTCCTTTGACGGTGATGGCAAAGTTACCACAGCATTCAGCACCAATTCCGGAGCTCGTGCTGTTGCCATTCAACCGGACGGCAAGATTGTCGCCGCCGGTTACAGCAACAACGGTTCAGAGTTTAACTTTGCAGTTGCCCGCTACATTGGTGATGCGGTTGCACCGAATCAGACATTGTTCGACTTTGACGGCGACGGACGCGCCGATATTTCCGTGTTTCGTCCGTCAAATGGAGCGTGGTATTTGAACCAATCAACGAATGGATTTACCGGAGTTCAGTTCGGTTTATCAACTGATAAAATTGTTCCTGCAGATTTCGACGGCGACGGCAAAACTGACATTGCTGTTTATCGGGATGGAACTTGGTATCTGCAAAGAAGCAGAGATGGATTTCTCGGTCTTGCTTTCGGAGCCGCTACCGATATTCCAATTCCGGCTGACTTTGACGGAGATGGTTGTGCAGAGATTGCTGTCTTTCGACCATCAGACGGCGTGTGGTACATCTACAATCTAACAACCAATCAATTTACTGGCTTTCCTTTTGGACAAGCCGGAGATGTTCCGGTTGCTGCTGATTACGACGGTGATGGTAAAACAGACGTTGCTGTTTTTAGAAACGGAACGTGGTATATCCAGCAAAGTAGAGACGGTTTCACAGGAATAGCTTTCGGGCAATCAGGAGATATACCGGTTCCGACTGATTACGATGGAGATGGTCAAGCTGACGTTGCAGTATTTAGACCATCAGACGGCACGTGGTATTTGCAAAGGAGCCAATTTGGATTTACGGGAGTTGCATTTGGATTGGGAAGTGATTTGCCTGTTCCGGCTGATTATAACGGCGACGGAAAGACAGATGTTGCTGTATATAGAAATGGAACGTGGTATATCCAGAGCGGCACGGTAGGCTTTACAGGCGTTAGTTTTGGCGAGGCTACTGACAAGCCTATTCCGCATGCATTCGTTGCTTTTGATCCTGCCTGTCATGGTTGTTGGGATTATTAAGTTGACCGAACACGTTAATTAAAAAAGGATGCCGAAGAGCGGACTCGCCGAAAGATGTTTTAGAAGCCGTAAGTATTAAAACTTGCGGCTTTTCGTTTATCCTTGGTTATGTTTTGAGCGATTATTGTTTACCATTCCAAGAACCAAAAATAACGAGCCGAGTACGGTGTAAGCCGAGCGCGATTTTGCGTGAAAAAAAGCCGCTAAATAAAGTAAAATTGCAGCAAGGAAAAATAATTTGGGTGCATGTTTTTTCATAAAAATAAAAAAGTGAAAAAAGCAATTTAACTATCAACTATCAGTTATCAACTAAATAACCGCTCTGTGATAAAATTTTTCTAAATAATTACAAGTTAAATCTATGGCAGAAAACAAACCGAAACGAGTATTTTTGATTGACACAATGTCGCACATTTTCCGAGCGTTTTTCGCGCCGATGGGTTCACGAACCGAGCCTTTGCGAAACTCAAAGGGACAGGTTACGCAAGCGGTTTTCGTTTTTACGAATATGCTTCGCAAACTTTTAAATGACGAAAAACCGGATTATATTGCCGCCGTTTTTGATTCTTCGACCAAAACTTTTCGGCACGATAATTTTGCCGGATATAAAGCTAATCGCGCCGATATGCCCGACGATTTATCTTCGCAAATGCCGTATATCAAAAAGGTTTGCGAAGCGTTCGATATTCCAATTTTAAAATTAGACGGTTTTGAAGCCGATGATTTAATCGGAACTCTCGCGCTGAAAGTTGCGGAAAAAGGAATGCAAGCCGTCATCGTTTCCAACGACAAGGATTTGTGTCAAATTGTGCGCGACCCGCAAATCATTTGCTTGCGACAGAATTCTCAAAACGTGAAGAGAAAGGTTGCCGTTCCGCCCATCGAGTGGTGCGACGAAGCGTGGGTCGAGCAGAAATTCGGCGTTCCGCCTTCACGCATCGTTGACCTTTTGGGTTTGATGGGAGACGCGATTGATAGCATTCCCGGCGCGCCCGGAATCGGTGAAAAAGGCGCAATGAAACTTGTCCAGCAGTTTGGCTCGGCAGAAGAAGCGATGCGTCGCGCCGAAGAAGTTACACATAAAACTTACCGCGAAAGTTTGCAGAATAATCAAGACATTATTCGCCAATCTCTGGAACTGGCGACGATTCACACATCAGTTCCGGTTGAGTTAGATTTGGACGCGCTCACTCACAACGCGCCGAATCGCCAATTGGCTTACGCGCTTTTCCGTGAATTAGAATTTACGGCTTTGACCAGAGAATTTGCCGATTCCGCTCCGCTTTTCGATAGGCTTGAATCGGCAGTTTTAGGAATTGCCGAACGCCGATATCAAATTATAAATACGCGCGAAGATTTGGATAAATTAATTCGTCGTCTTTGGGAAAATGATTTTTGGAGCTTTGAAGTTGACGATTCAAATTCCGGTAAAAAAGCCGATTCTTACGCAAAAAAACCGCCGCTCGGCGTGGCGATTGCAACTGGCGCGGGTGCGAGTTATTACATTGATTTAGAAAATTTTGAAGGCGGGCAAGAAGCAGCAATAACGCCACTTGGCGATATTTTGGGAAACGGATTTTTGTCAAAATGTGTTCACGACCTTAAAAGGAATTTAGCGGTTTTGCAAAAAATTGGCATCGAGCCAGAAGCTGTTGAAGACGACACAATGATTGCCGCCTATCTTTTGGATTCGAGCCGCGCCAGTTACGCGCTTTCTTTGCTTGCAATGCAAAACCTCAATCAGGAAAGCGCGACGGAAATCTCCGAAGGCTGGACGGAAGAACAATATCGCACGGTAGAACGCGCCGATTTCGCGTTTCAGCTTGCGCCGATGTTGCGACGGAAGATTGAAGAAGACGCGCTTGAAGAAATTTACACGACGATGGAACTTCCGCTCGTGCCGCTTCTTTACCGAATGGAAATGGCTGGCTTGAAAGTTGACGTTGAGGCTCTCAATGGTCTTTCCGATTTTATTTCTACCGAACTCGAAGGTTTAAGCGAGAAGATTTTTGCCATTTCGGGACGCGAATTCAACATCGGCTCGCCGAAACAAGTCGGCGAAGTTTTGGAAGAATTAAACATTGCGACAGGCAAGAAAACCGCGACCGGACAAGTTTCGACCGGAAAAGATATTCTGACGGAACTTGCTCAAAATTACGAAATCGCCCAATTGATTATTGACTACCGCGAACTCGATAAATTAAAAGCGACTTACTCGGACGTTTTGCCGACGCTGATTGATTCGGATGGGCGCATTCACGGCAACTTAAATCAAACCGTAACGACGACGGGAAGACTTTCTTCGAGCGAACCGAATCTGCAAAACATTCCGATTCGCACCGAACTCGGTCAGCAAATTCGCCGCGCGTTTGTTCCTGAAAAGGGTTTTAAATTAATTTCTGCCGATTATTCACAGCTTGAATTGCGGCTTTTGGCGCACATAACAAAAGACGAAGTGATGTTGAAAGCGTTTCAGAACGGCGAAGACATTCACGCGCAAACCGCTCGCTTAGTTTTCGGCGCGAAAACCGATGCTGAATTAAAAGTCGCGCGGCGCAACGCCAAAATCACCAATTTTGCGATAGCATACGCCGTCGAAGCGTTCGGGCTTTCGCAGCGCGTCGGCATCTCGCGCAACGAAGCGAAAAAGGTCATCGAAGATTATTACGAAACTTACAAAGGCATTAAAAAATTTATGGAAGAAACGCCGCTTGTGGCGCGTGAACAAGGGTTTGTAACTTCGACTTTAGGCAGACGAAGATATTTACCTTCGATAAAGGACAGAAATTACAACGTACGCCAGCGTGCCGAACGCGAAGCGATTAATATGCCGATTCAAGGAACTGCCAGCGATATTGTCAAGATTGCAATGCTCCGAGTTGACGAAGCATTGCGAAAAGAAAATCTGCAAACCCATATGATTATGCAGGTTCACGATGAATTGTTGCTCGAAGCGCCAGACGCGGAAGTTGAACGAGCCAAAGAAATTATAAAAAAAGAAATGGAACGCGCCGTCGAGCTGGACGTTCCACTTCTGGTTGAAATCGGAAGCGGCGAAAATTGGATGCTGGCTAAATAAGAAAATTTAGTTGGCTTTCTTCCCTTTCATTTCTTTGCCATTCGGCATCAACAGCGTGATTCCGATAATTTTTCCGTTTGCATCGCGGTCAAATGTTACGGTCGCTCCAACAGGTTGCGCGGAAAATTTATCCGGCGATGTCGTGTCGGGAACGAGTTCGACTCTTTCGCTGCCCGCGTCGCCAAACAATTTATCGCCTTCCTGTTTGAAAACGATTAAACCCATCGGCGTATCAAATCCGCCAAGAAACGGGGCATATTTTCCGTCCGTCACCAATTTCACTTCCACTTTTTCAGTGATTGGAAACGATGAGCCTGGAGTCGGTAATGCGAATGTCCCGCTGACCGCAGTTTGTTTTCCCGGATGAACGGGAAAAACGGGGCGTTTCGGTTGAATCACTTTATTTTTGACGCTTTCAGCCAATGCAACTTCGACGGCTTTTTCAAGCTGCGAGTCGCGCCCGGCTATAAAATCCTGCGGCATAATTTCCACGTCAACGTCCGGCGCAACTCCGAAGTTTTCGATTCCCCAACCTGAGCCGTCCGGGTTGTAAGCCGCACGGTTCGGCAGTTGGACTCCTCCGCCGTCAATTAGTCGCGGCGTGAAAAAATAAGGTCCGATGCCGCCGCCATAAGTTCGCTTGCCGACGATTTTACCGACCTTTCCTAACTGAAACATAAATGCTCCCGTCTCCGCCGCCGAGCCGTTCCATTCGTCAATGAGCATAACTTTGACGGGCGGCGCGGGATTAACCGGCGTGGCAATGTCGTCGCCGCCGCGAAAATGATAATAATAAAGCGGTTTGCGCTGCATCCACTCGATTAAATAATCGGGCGTAATTCCGCCGCCGTTGAAGCGTTGGTCAACGATGATTCCGGCTTTATCGGCATATCCGGTCAGCCCGCGAATCGCATTCATAATTCCAGCCGCGTCGTAATTTTCGATAAAAATATAACCGAGTTTGCCGCCGGAAAGCTGCTCGACTTTTTTGCGATTTTCTTCCGCCCAATTTGCACGCCGCAGACGGTTTTCGCCCGCCGATGGATAAACAGTGAACGTGCGCGGATTGTTCCCATTTGAGTCCTCACTGACAGCAATTTTCGTCGGTTTACCGGTTGTGTTTTCAAAATAGCTAAACAGATTTTTTGAAAGTTCGATTTTCTGCCCGTTGACTTCCAAAAGATAATCGCCGTCGCGGACATCAACGCCCGCCTGGTCGAGCGGCGCGGAAAACGAGCCGTTTGACGAGGCGAAAGAAGTCGAACGATAAATTTTCTTGAAGCGAATTTTTCCGTCCGCAATTTCATAATCCGCGCCTAAAAGCCCAATACGTCCGGCACTGTTTCCGCCTTGTGGCGCGGTATCGCCGCCGCCCACGCCCAGATGCGAAACCGAAACTTGACCGAGCATCTGCCGCATCAGCAAGTTCAAATCTCCGCGTCTGGTGATTGTCGGCAAATATGCAGCGTATTCGCGTTCGAGCGCGGCGAGATTTTGCCCGTGATAATTCGGGTCGTAAAACCAATCACGCATAATTCTCATTGACTCGTGAAACATCTGCCGCCATTCTTCAGCCGGACTAACGCGCACTTCCATTTTCGACAAATTCAATTTTCCTTCGTCCGGTTTCGCGGCAGTTTCGGAGTTGATTAAAAACCAATCTCGTCCTTTCGAGAAAAGCAGTTTCGAGCCGTCGGCGCTCAAATCCATATCGCCGATGTCCTCGACAATCTTTTGCATCTCGCCAGCTTTTGCCGCGTCGAAAAGATAGACGGAAGTCGTTACCGAACGCCCGCTGAAATCGCCGGGTGCGGCTTTCCATTCGTCAACCATTAAAAATAATTTTCCCGCTTTGCCTGCCGCGAGCCGGTCGTAATCGCGCATCGGGAGAGGCAAATCTACAAATCGCCGCGAGATATTTTCAAAATCAATTCTTGTTTGCGGGACAATTTCCTCCGGCTTTGCATCGGGGTTTGGCTGATTATTCGGCAGCAGCGGCGAAGGAGTTTCTTTTGACAGGACAACTGCGTGAACCCGGCGAACGACGAGCGGGCGCGACAACATACCGTTCAAAACGCCCCAGTCGAATTCGCCCGCGCCGGAGTTTGGGCTGGAAAGAAAGTATAGATATTTTCCGTTGCGGTCGAAAACCGGCGATTGAGTATGCGCCACGCCGTCCGTGATTTGAACGGATTTTTTGCCGGTCGTGTCGTAAATGTAAATTGTTCCGGCGCGATTTTTCAAACGCTTAACATAAGCCAGATAACGCGAATCGGGCGAGAAATTTGCCGAGAAATTATCCTGCGCCGAATAAACCGAAGCGTCAATTGCCGCTGCCGCTGCTTTCTCGACATCAGCCAACCATAAATTCAAACGCCGGTCGGAAAAAACGAGTTTTTTGGAATCCGGCGACCACGCGAGATTATGATAAAACGAAGGTTGTTTTTCAATCGAGATTTTTTTAACCGCATCGTTTTCTAAAGAACGAACGTGAAGCGCGTATTCGCCCGATTCGTCGGAAAAGTAGGCGACCGATTTATTGTCCGGCGAGATTGTCGGATAGCGTTCCGCCGCGCCGGAAGTATTCGTCAGATTTTTTGCGTCGCCGTTTGCCGTATCGTAAATCAAAACCTCGCCGCGCGCGCCGACGGATATTTTCTCGCCGCTTGCCGACGGCAAATATGATTCGACAAAACGCAACGCCGGAACTGTTTTCGCTCTTAATTCCGAAGTGTCCGGTGAAACCGAAACGTCAATCATCTTGCTTTGATTTGTCGTCAAATCAAACAAATGAAGCCGTCCGTTTTGAACAAAAACAATAGCGTCGTTGGTCGCCGCCGCCGTTCTTATTCCCTGCCCGTCGAAATTCGTCAGTTGTTTTGCCTGTTTCGTCTTGCGGTCAATCGAGAAAAGATTAAAAATTCCGGTGCGGTCTGAAATCATGTAGATTTTATCACCAACCCACATTGGAAAACGGTCATTAAAATTTTGGTTCGGCATCTTTTCAACCGCGCCCGATTGCAAATCGGCAACGTAAATCGGAGCAGCGGCACCGCCGCGATAATAACGCCACTCGCCGAAACCTGTGCGTGGATTGTAAGCGATTTGTTTTCCGTCGGGCGAAAATGAACCTTGAAAGGCTTGCGGCAGCGGCAAACCTTGCGCTAAATCCGCGCCGCTCGTTCCGACTTTGTGAAGGCGAGTTAAGCCTTCTTCGTCGCGCGTGCTTTCAAAAATAACCGATTGACCGTCCGGCGTCCACGCGACGGCGAAATCGTCCTCGCCCTGATAGGTCAAACGCTTCGCCTCGCCGCCCGCTTCCGGAGAAATGTAGATGTCAAAATCGCCGCCGCTCGAACGCGAAAACGCAATCTGTTTGCCGTCAGGCGAAAAAACCGGATTGGTTTCCGCGCCCGCGTCGTTCAATTTTTTAGCAACGCCGCCAGCACGCGCGACGAGCCAGATTTTTCCGGCATAAGTAAAAGCGACGTGCGTTTGATTGACGGCGACGCGCCCGATTAGCAAAGGCGCGTTTTGGGACTGCGCTAACAAACTAACCGGGCAAAGAATTAGAAATGCGAAAGTTATCAAGATTTTGGACATAATGTTTTACCTGCTTTTTTGTTTTTTTGTAGAACTACCTGTTATAACGCCTGCAGAAGGCGCGAGGTTAACAGACGGATTGATTTTTTATAGAACGACGAATAAAAAACTGTTTTTAATAAACGAAAGCAAAGCCTTTTTTAACACGAATAGAGTTCAAGTTCTTGAATGAGACAAGCATTTTTGTATTAACCTAACATTTACGGATTATTTTCAAGCCAAATGTTTTTATTCAATAATGCGGGCGTGATGTCTTTCGATATTCGGAAGGCGTCAAACCGGAAACGGATTTGAAGGTTTTATTGAGATGACTTTGGTCGGAGAAACCAGCTGCGAGAGCGATTTCGCTGAAAGGTAAATCGGTCGTCGAAATTTGCCGGCGGGCAAACTCGACGCGCAGCCGACGAACATACTCGCCAATCGTGCAATCGTATTTACGGCGAAAAACGCGGGCGAGATGAACCGGACGCACGTCGGCGATTTCGGCGACCGTTTCAAGAGTAACGGATTCCGAGAAATTATCATGCAGAAAATCTTTGGCTTGTTCGAGCCAGCGCGGAGATTTTTTTTCGGACGTGGCGACTTTGCCGCGCGAGGCTTCGGCTAAAATCTCAAAAATAAGTCCTTCTATCGCCAACGCCGAAACCGCGTCCGGTCGGCGAAATTCACGGTAAATGCGATGTCCCAAACACGCAATCGTTTCCGTTTGAGAACTCGTCGAAGCGTCAAAAACGATAGAATGTTCGCGGATGTATGAGAGCCGCTGAAAATCAATTTCGACACTCAAAATCCGCGCGCCGCTTTGAAAATCAACCGCGTGCGATTCTTGCGGCGGATGAAAAACGATGGTCGAAGGCTGGCGCGTTTTTTCCTGTTTTCCGTAGTTCTCAAGATAGCCGCCCGCTAAAACAAAACTGAAAGAAGCCAGCGAATGCGTATGGCGCGGCTGTCTCAGTCTGGGCGGATAAAGCGATTCGTAAACTGTAAAACCGGCTATCGCGTGTTTTTTAAGAATGTGCGTCGTAGGTCGTTTCTGCAAGGCTCAAAAAATCTCCTTGTAAATTAATTTTTTCTCGAAGGCTCGCGCCACTTAAAAGCGACGGCAATGCAAACAACCGCCGCGAAAACAAAAGCGATTAGAAACGGCGCGGCGATAAGTTCCATTGAAGCGGAAAAGTTTTCTAAAACAGTCGAAAATTTTGATTGAAATTTAACCGCTAACCAAACAGTTGTTATTATAGCCAAAATTACGGCGGCTGTTTGTGTCCACACAATCGGCTGCGCCGCCCGTTTCCCTGCCGCCTGTTTTTCAATAATCTTAGATTTCCACCACAGAAAACCCGGCGTCGGCAGAGCGCGTTTCGGTGCGGGGTTGGCTGCAAAATTCTGCATCCAGCCCGCAACTTTTAGAGCCTCGCGGCAATCTGCGCATTCTTTGACGTGAAGCGCGAGTTTTTCATTTTGAATTCCCTGCGCCGATTCTTTAACGACCGCCTTTTCAAATTCGCAAATTTTGTCTTTCATATTAAATTTCCCGCCTTTTCGCTTTCGAGTAATTGAGCCAATTTCCGCCGTGCGCGAAACAGCAAAACTTTTATACTTACCGCGCTTAAATTTAATACGACGGAAATCTCCCGATGTTCATAACCTTCGACATACGCCAGCCACAAGAGAGCACGTTCCTGCGGTTTGAGATTTTGAAAAACGCGCATCATATCCGATTCTTCCGCAAAAGTTTCGTAAACAATCTCGTCCTCAGACTTGGTTGCCGAGAAAAGCTGCCATTTCTTTTCGCGCTGCGTTTTTCTAAAATGGTCATAGACCAGATTGGTAGCGATTTTATACAAATAAGATTTTATTCCCGCGTCGTCCGTTTCTTTTAGCGTCACACGCAGAAAGCGCAAAAAAGTTTCCTGCACGATGTCGTCGGCAAGCGCCGAATTTCCCGAAATGCGCGAGACATACGCCTGAAGCGGACGCGCCGTTCTTTCGTAAATTTCTTCAAATGTCGCTTCGTTCATTGTGCAGGAAATTACTTCGGCAGTCGTTTTTCCGGCGAAGGAAAAGTTTGTGATCAAATGGTTATCGAAAATTTGCATTTATAAAAACAGCGCAAATCGAATTTATAATTCCGACGCCTTCTTTTCGACGGTTTGTTTCGCGTCTTTCGATTTGGCGCCCGCGCCGATTAACCCCCATGATTTTGACAAGCGGTAAGTGATAGCGGTCGAAATCAAAAAGCCGACGCCGAGCATCAGCGCGATTGTGCCGGCGGCGGCTACCACGTTAAAAAGGTCGCCGCCGAAGAACACATTTGCGAGAACAAGCATCCCGAATCCGATTAAAGTCATAATGACGCCTTTTTGAATGGAGCCGAGAATTTTATTTGTCGGCGCCGCGCTTTGCACTGTTATCTCTTCAACAAATCGCCGTCCGGTTTCGGTTTCAAGATATTCGGCAAATTCATTACCCGAACTGAATTTATCGAGCAGACGATTATAAAGCTCCGCCCGCGTTCGCAAAATTGATTTTTCCTTAAATGCCTTTATGACGACTGTAATAACCCAAGCCGTGGCAAAAAGGAACGAAACGCCGAAAATCAGTGTAATTAAGTCCTGCATAAAGTGATGTAAAGTTTGGTCGTCCATTATTTTTTCTCCGTTTATAAATTCTGTTTTTTATGATGGCAAAAGTTTGAAAACTGCCGAATTGTGATTCGATTTGTTTCTTCAAATTATCTTTTACACTCTTTATAACGGTTAAGAGTCGGGCGAGGTTAACAACTGGTTCAATTTTTTTTACAGATTACTTTTTAATGTCTCTAGCAATCAAATTTTACCATAGACAAAAAAGGACTTTATTCGTAATTTACGAATAAAGTCCTTAAAAAATAGTGTTAATTTAATCGAATCGGCAGTAAGAATTTTTCAATTATGTCGTTCTACTCCTTCGGGCGTTAAAGCGTTGATTATCTTAAAAACTCTTTCTAAACAGATAAGAAGCCTTGATGAAAAACGTGCGTCCGTTGCTGCGGAAACCCGGTTCCGGAATTCTCGTATACGGATTAAATCCGTTATAGTTGAAATCATCGTTGTAACCCGCATAAAGGGCTGTTCCGGGGCTTGGCGTCCAGCCGACGACAAGTTGCGGACGAAGCCGGGTCGAAATGTTTGAATAATCAAGCCGCAGGCGGGCGAAAATATCGCGCGTGAATTGATAAGTCGAACGCAGACTAAAAACATTATCGTCAAACGCCACCCTGCCCGTATCATTACGCACAAGCCTTCTTCTCGTATAATTAATCTGCGCTTGCCATGCAGCTGTCGGTTGGTAACGCAGACTAGATTCAAGATAAAACTGATTTCCCGCGCCAGGGTCAAATTTGGGTGAACCGGCTAATGCCGCCGGGCTAACGCGCGGATATTTCGGTCCCGCACCCAAATCGTAATCTAGATTTCCTTTGCTGTAACTCAATACGAGTAAACCGAAAATCTGCTTGACCGGCGAAGTTTCAATAAAACTATAGACTTCCCTTCGATGCGAAGAGCGTTCCGAGTCATCACCGAAAAAACTTCCCTGAAATGGACGTAAAGCGGTGCGGCGCGCGCCAAACTCGTGTTCAAAAACACGTTCGTAACCGAATTCAAGCCCTCCGCCAACATAAGTTTGTCGCTGCAAGGCAAGCATTCCCTGCGTATTTGACCGCATTCCCTGTGTGCGTCCCTTCCAGTCATAAGTGACGTTGGTCGCGTTATTAATGCGTTTGTAAATAATACTTTTCGTAGCGTCGCGGTCGGTTTGATATTGAATAAATGAGCCAAGATAATTTGTATCATAGCGCTGCGTAAATCCGACGTCGGCACGGTAATCGCGCGTTCTGCCAATAGCCAGATAATTCATATACAAATTTCTGTCCGACCTTTCGAGATAAATCCTATAACCGAAACCGTTGCCTGTTCGATACAAGCTCTGGTCAAGATTTGCGTCGTAAAAGAAACGGCGCGAGTTTGTTCCGACGACTTGAAATTCGGTCACGGTTTTCGAACTCAAGCGAAACCGCCCGTCAAAACCAGCGGTGTGATTATGCCGTTCGGGGAAGTTATAAGTCGTGGCGAAAAACCCTAGATTGTGTTGTCTACCGATGTCCCGTTTAAAACGAAAAACTCCAATGTCAGCATTTTTGTCAACAAAACGCTCGATGCCGCAAATGATGTTTGAATCTGTAAGGCGTCTTCGCTGGCAACCGCGTAAACTTTCCCGTTCATCAATCGAATAATTTCCGGGTGCGTTGTCGGAAGCGTAAAGTAAGCCGAAAGTGTTTTTCCCGCGTCTGCCGGTTAATTTAACTGCAATATCCGGGTCAACGATTGCCCGCGTATTAACAATGTTCAACCCGCTTTGGAAAATATCAATTCTTTCCAGAAAGAACGGGCGTTTTTCGGCAAAGAAAATCGGGAAACGCTGGTTAGCGGTGCTGACGGGCGCGTCGGCTTCAACTTGCGCAAAATCTGGATTGTATGCGAAATCCAGCGTAATCGTCGGAGTCAGGCTAAACTTGGCGGTCATTCCAAATTCAGCTTTAATTTTGTCGTTGACGAAACGACCGGACGGGTCATTATTAAAAGTAAAGCGCGTGCGCCTGCCGGATTCAGAAATTGTAAAACTCGGATTGATTTCAAGTTGGCGCGTTGTTTCAATGTCTTCAAGACCCGTTATATGACCGGCTTTATGGAGCCAACCGGAGCGGCTGCGGTCATCTGGCATCCACGAATTATATTCGTTGTTGTTATATTTGACGCGGCGGTTGATGTGCAACCCCCATTGTTTATTTTTGCCCGCTTCGTAACGCAGAGACTTAAACGGAATCGCCACTTCGATTGTAAAACCGTCATCGGTCAAAACGCCTTTTGATTCCATCACAATGTCAACGCTGAAATCCTCGCCGCGTCCTTCCGTGAAAGTGCCGTCGGCTTGGATTCCAAGCGGGCTGAAAAACAAAAGATATGCCTGGCGTTGGTCGTTAAAAGTATCTAAGTGAACCAGAACGTAATCGTCGTTGAAAATATTGTCGCGCCGCGCCACAGTTGCCCGAACTTTGTCCCTTTCTTGCTTGACGCGAAAAGCCATGTAGAGATTCTTCGCATCATAGCCCATCATAAACTCGGTCGGATGTGTCGGTTTAACATTGTCGCCCGGCTGCGTTTGCAGAAAATCTCCGAAAACCGCAGCCGTTTGCCAAACCGCATCGTTTAATTGCCCGTCAATTATGGGCGGAGTTTCGAGACGCGGAATTCGTACAGGCGCGTCTTTAGCAACGTAGCGCGGAGAAGGTTCAGCGGGCGCATTTGTAACTACTGTTTGTGGTTCGTTCGATGGAGAAACGGGCGAAGGATTAGAAGTTGTTACAGGATTATCCGCCGGTTTGATTGTCGGCAAAGGCGTTTCACTTTCTTTCGCAGACGTTTGTGCCTGATTGTTCAACGAAAATAAATGGATAAGAAGACAAAATATTAATAAGTATTTCATAAGTCAAAATTTAGAAGCGAAAATTAGTTAGGCAACAGCCGTTATGTGTTAGTTCCTCGGAAATAATTCTTTACGTTCAGCTCGCCGATAAAATTTATTTTCAAGCTAAAGCTAACGGCTGCTAAAAATTTGGGCTTGTTCACAAAAAAACAAACACCCATCAAAACTTAATCACAATGCTCTACAAAACCGCCGTCTAAATTGATAAACACCGCATATAAATATTTTGTGACAAAAATTTTTGGCAGATTATGGAAAAGAATTAAAGGAAAAAACGACCGCTACAAAACAATTCTCTTTTCCGCATTGACTTTAATTTTACTCGGCGGGTTTTGCGGCGCAGAAATTGTAATTGTGAATTTGACTCGTAATGATATTTATATCTTTTTTTCTTCGGATTGTATTCGAGGATTTTTGAGTAGTTTGGTTGAATTCGTGCAATACTTAAAATCGTTGTATATGATAGCGTATTAACAAATAAGACAAAAATCGAACATGAGAGAAGACAAAACATTAGTTGAGCTATTCGGCGAGCTGCCTTATCGAACTCTGGTCAAAGAAATAAAGGATTTTGCCATCTTTCATTTGGATTCGAAAGGTTTTATTGTCAGTTGGAATGAAGGCGCGGAACGTCTCTTTGGTTATACCGAAACCGAGGTTATCAATCAGGATTTCAGTTTAATCTTCACGCCCGAAGACAGAGAAAGCGGAGTTCCGAAAGCTGAACTTCGAAAAGCGGAAACAAATGGGCGCGCCGAAGATGTGCGCTGGCATCTGCGCAAGAATGGTTCGCGTTTTTATGCTGATGGCGTAACCGCTGTTTTGCGCGATGAGAACGGTAAACTGCTTGGTTTCGCAAAGATAGCCCGCGACGATACTGAACGCAAGCAAGCCGAAGAAATGCTGCTCGAGCGCACGCGGCTAGCGACGCTCAACGGCGATATCGGCAGCGCACTAATTGAGGGCGACGATTTGCAAAATTTGTTGAATCGCTGCGCTGAGATTTTAGTCAAACATCTTGACGCCGCATTTGCCCGCATCTGGACATTCAACAAAGAGGAAAATATTTTGGAATTACGGGCAAGCGCCGGAATTTACACGCATTTGGACGGACTTCACTCACGAATTCCGATTGGCAAATTCAAGATAGGTTTGATTGCCGAAGAGCGTTTGCCGCATTTAACGAACGATGTTTTATCCGACCCGCACTTCACCGATAAAGTGTGGGCGGAACGCGAAGGTATAAAAGCGTTTGCCGGTTATCCGATGATTGTCGAAGACCGTCTGGTCGGCGTTATGTGCGTATTTGCGCAGCATCCGTTAATGCAACTGGCGCTTGAAGCAATGGCGTCGGTATCGAACGCCATTGCTAACGCTATCGAGCGCAAGCAAACCGAAAAAGCATTTCGTGAAAGCGAGGAACAATACCGCATCGTTGCCGAAACGGCTTCGGATGTAATCATCAGTATTAACGAAAAAAGTGTTATTCTTTTCATAAACAGCACAGCGAAAAAAATTTTCGGTTACGACACCGCCCAGTTGCTCGGTCAACCGCTCACAATGTTGATGCCTGGATATTTGCGCGACGTTCACAAAGCCGGACTTGGACGTTATATTAAAACCGGGAAACGGCATCTTGATTGGCAACACATCGAAGTAACCGGACTTCACCGCGACGGTCACGAATTTCCGCTTGAACTTTCCTTCGGCGAGTTTAATAAAAATGACGAACACATCTTTATCGGCATCGCCCGCGACATTTCCGAGCGCAAGCGCGTGGAAGCCGAACGCGAACAGCTTCTTCAGCGCGAACAAGCTGCACGACTTCAAGCCGAAGAAGCCAACCGCTTAAAAGACGAGTTTCTCGCCACGCTTTCACACGAATTGCGCACGCCGCTGACTGCTATTCTCGGCTGGGCACAAATGCTAAAAGCCGGTAAGCTCGAAAAAAGCGCCGGGGAAAAAGCGCTGGCAACCATCGAACGCAACGCCAGAGCGCAAACGCAGTTGATTGACGATTTGCTCGATGTTTCTCGAATTATTACCGGTAAGTTGCGGCTCGACGTTCGCGCCGTTGATTTAAGCGCCGTTGTGATGTCGGCGGTTGACGCCGCGCGTCCGGCGGTTGAAGCAAAAGGCATTCGGTTGCAGACGCTGCTCGACCCGCAAGCCGGACCGATATCGGGCGACCCTGACCGTTTGCAGCAGGTTGTTTGGAATCTGCTTTCAAACGCCGTCAAGTTTACGCCCAAAGGCGGGCGCGTGCAGGTGCGGCTTGAGCGTGTTAACTCGCACGTTGAAATTGTCATCAGTGACACTGGCAAAGGTATCGAACCAGAATTTTTGCCGCATGTTTTTGACCGTTTTCGTCAATCCGACGGTTCGAGTTCGCGCCGACATGGGGGCTTGGGTTTGGGCTTGGCAATTGCGCGCCAGCTTATCGAACTTCACGGCGGAATCGTTTCGGTTGAAAGCGCGGGCGAGGGACAAGGCTCAACATTTACTGTTGATCTTCCGCTTCTTCCCGTACGCAGAGAAGCAGCAGAAAGCGGCGCGGCGCGCGTGCATCCGGCAGCGCGAGTCAGCGCGGTATTGGATTGCTCGCCGGAACTAGAGGGCTTGCATATACTTCTGGTAGATGACGAAGCCGACTCACGCGAACTACTAAATACGGTCATCGGTTCGTGCGGCGCACGGGTTAAAACCGCAAATTCGGCGGCTGAAGCATTCGAGATAATTCAAAGCGAACCGTTTGACGTAATCATCAGCGACATAGGAATGCCGGAAGAAGATGGATTCGAGTTAATCAACAAGATAAGAGGTTTGCCAGTTGAAAAAGGCGGCAACGTTCCGGCAATCGCGCTAACTGCATACGCCAGAATAGAAGACCGTATAAAAGCTCTACGCTCCGGTTTTCAAATGCACGTTTCTAAACCAGTCGAACCTTCGGAACTTATTGTCGTCGTAGCAAATCTTGCCGGTCGAACAAGCCGTCTGGGAAAAGAAGAAAATCAGTAGTGACCTAATTTTGTGGTGCTATACTTAACTTCGTCTCAAAAATGGTCATTTTTGAGACAGGTTTGCGGTATTTTGCCTGTATTTGAGTTTTATGCCGCAATTTTGCGGTATAATAACTAGTTCGACGGCTTTGCTGAACAACGTATTAATCGAATGGAGTTATACAAGAAGAGATAAGGAGGATCGCGGGCGATGAGAAAGTCATATTGGCTCTTTATGTTCACCTTTGCTCTCGTTTTCTATGCAATGGGAGCATCGTTTGTCGAAGGCTTCGTCAACTATCGAACTTGGCACTTAATCGGGGCGGGAGAATTTAAGGCTTATCATCAAGCCCTCACACCACTTATAGTTATTTTTTTGGTTATTCCTGGCTTTTCAACGTTAATTTTATTATTTATGCTTCTTTGGTGGCGTCCGTCACCCATTCCACGGTGGAGCGTCTGGTTGTCGATTGCGCTAGCCGCATTCATAATTGTTGTTTCAATCACACTTCAAATTCCCATTCAA
>Ga0136617_10000060_pt1 | contig 69825 bp, 62 predicted proteins | sample AntDrymUQ3222106_2_FD_129672 | JGI IMG/M metagenome (GOLD analysis project Ga0136617, IMG submission 129672) | Polar desert sand microbial communities from Dry Valleys, Antarctica - metaG UQ322 (21.06) | ecosystem: Environmental > Terrestrial > Soil > Desert | place: Antarctica: Dry Valley...
TCCAGGTCGCGGCGGCGGCGAGCTGGGCCGGGGTGCCGAGCCGGTCGCCCGTGAGCCGCGGCCGGCCACGGCGGCCGGTGCGCGGCGGGGCGAGCTCGGAGAACACCGCGGTGGAGCGGGCCCGGGTGGTCATGGTCATGTCGTGGCCGAGCCCGGCGAACGCCCCGCAGCCGTAGGCGGGGGCGGCGACCACCTGGATCCCGCGGTCGGGGAACCGCTCGGCCAGGGCATCGACCAGGTCCCGGGCCAGGTCGGGTGTGGACCGGTCACCGCCCTTGACCGCGAGGGCGGCCAGCACCGGCAGCGCCACCGGGGGAGGACCCGAACGGCAGCGTCACGACGATCGCCGCGACCACCCAGTTGTTCCCGAACCCCAACTTGACCGACCCGGCGGCGGAACCGTCGTGGAACCAACCCGCCCCGTGGACCTTGCGCCCACGCCGGCGGAACAGCGTGTCATCGACCGCGACCGTGATCGGCGCCCCCGGCGCCAACAGATAGGTCACGACCAACCCGGCCAACGCCAACCCGAGTTCGCGGGGGCACCACCGGGCCGCGGAGAACAACCGGTGCGCCCGGGCGTGGTGCCATACCCGGGCCAGACCGGCACCGGTGAGCATCCCGCACACCGTGCGCCCGACCGGCTGGGCCCACAACCCGACCAGCAACACGGTGAACGTCTCAAAGGTAGGGGCGGTGAAACACGGCCGGAAGGACTCCAGCACACCGGACACCGACCCCGGTAGGGTCACTTCCCGGAGCATCGGCGGAGACTCTTTCCACAGAGTTACAGGGCCGCCGATGCTCCACCCACACCCACCCCAAGATCAGCGCGACACACCGCCGGGACGTGAGATTTCCGCCGCCACCCACCAACCTGTCGGCGACGGGAACACACGCTCCCACCGGCCGGCCCCGTCGCTCCCCGTCGCCGACCGTGCCTGAGTCAATAGCACCCGACCCGACTCGCCCGGAAAAGTGCGAAAGTCGAGATGTATGGAGAGACCGTTGCCCTGACGACACGCCGACACGATCGACTAATCTGATCGGAAGATCGACTCCTGAAGATCGACTTGGGTGTTCTGAATAAGCCTCGCTGCGCTCCCGCGACCTACCGGTAATCCTGCGCACCTTCCCGTAGGACGACGTCAGATCCCGCTACGGACTACCCGTCCGGGTCCGCCACAACACCCCGTTGATCGCTGGGCGGTGATCAAGCCACCGCCCACCCGACACGGCGTCCGGTCCGGCAACAACGGCTCCCACTGCGCCCATTCATCGTCGGTCAGGTCATGGTAATCATGCATGGGCAAGATCTATCACACCCGAGCCTCAAGATCCCGCAGACATACCCCCGGTTCAGCGTGCTGGCCACCATCGTCCGGAGCGGCGGCGATGGTGTTCTCACCGACTGAGGAGGACGCCGCCGGTGATTGCGCCGGATCGCCGCTGGTTGAGTCAGTGTCGACTCGCGGGTTCGTGAGGGTGGGCTTGGGTTTCTTGTCCGGGCGACGCCGCTTGTCACGCGCGTAGATGACCGCTGGTTTGCCGTCGCCGGGCCTGCGGCGGTCCAGCTCGAACAGCGTGGTCGCGGCGATCAGGTCGCTGAGCTTGGCGTAGCCGTAGTTGCGCGAGTCGAAGTCCGAGCGTTGGTTGGTGATGATGTGGCCGACCTGTGCGAGCGAGGCCCAGCCGTCGTCGTCGGAGGCCGCTTCGATGGCATTGCGCAGCTGGTTCACCAGTGCGGTGTCTCCTTTGAGCTGCGCGGCGGAGGTGCGTGGGATCGGTTTGAGCGCCGCGTCGGCCGTAGCGGTGGGGCTCTCGGTGTATATGAGGTTCTCGATGTAAATGAACTTGTCGCAGGCCGCAACGAATGGTTTCGGCGTCTTGCGCTCACCAAACCCGTATACGGTGAGGCCGGACTCGCGGATTCGCGCGGCCAGGCGGGTGAAGTCGCTGTCGCTGGAGACGATGCAGAACCCGTCGAAGCGCCCCGAGTACAGCAGGTCCATCGCGTCGATGACCATCGCCGCGTCGGTGGCGTTCTTGCCGCTGGTGTAGGCGAACTGCTGGATTGGCTGGATCGATTGAGCGAGCAACTGGTCTTTCCAGCCTTTCAGGCTCGTACCGGTCCAGTCGCCGTAGGCGCGTTTGACGTGCGCGGTGCCGTACTTGGCGACTTCCGCCAACAACCCCTCAGTGATCGCAGGCCGTGCGTTGTCCGCATCAATAAGCACCGCGAGCTTAGCAGCGTTCTCGCTGACCATGACCATGCTCCCTCTCGTCATCGGATGCTGCTGACTGGAACAGTCGGGAATGGCAGTCAGGCATGCTGACTCGCGTCGTGATCCAACCGGTAGAATTGTTCTTCTCAATCATAATCGTCGAAATGTTGTATTTTTGTCGATGCACTGTTAAGTGGCTACTAACCAGTACCAAAGTTTCTAGACCGAGAGCCAGATTGTTGATCTACATCTCCGCAGGTCATCGAGCTAAAGAATGAAAAAACTGGTCCAGAAACATGTATTCCTGTTAGTAGGATGATTTCCCGGCAGCGTCTACCGCACCTCCCACTCTTTCTCACCGCCCCCTCAGCCATCGCTGCCCGAGTAGCCGGATCTCAGCGAGATCAGTCCAGCCCTTCGGTAACACCGATATGGAGGCTTATTCAGAACACTCAAGTCGATCTTCAGGAGTCGATCTTCAGGTCAGATTAGTCGATCGTGGCGGCGTGTCGTCAGGGCAACGGTCTCTCCATACATTAGGAAGTGGTTACACAGCCGCTTCCCATGTTAGGAAAGACCGTTGCGATTCCACCGTACAACAGGGCTCGACTCCGAGCAACTCCGTGACCTCGTCGAGCTGGTTCACCAGCGGGTCGCTTGGTCGACGGGCCGAGGGAGACCGAAAGCTACGGGGTTGTTCAAAGCCGTCGTTATCGCTGTGGCCTATCTGCGGCAGAACATCGTGCAGGAGGTCCTCGGGGAGTACTTCGAGGTGTCCCAGCCGACGGTCTCCCGAATCATCAACCAGTTGACACCGGTGGTTGCCGACGTGCTCGACGAGTTCATTCCCAACGCGACCGAGGCGCCCCAGGGCCGGGTCGTGCTGGTCGACGGCACCGTGGTCCCGTGCTGGTCGTGGGCAGGACACCGCGAGCTGTTCTCAGAAAGCACAAGACAACCGGCCACAGTCTGCAGGTGCTGGCCAACCTCCGCGGCGGTATCGCCTACATCAGCCAACCCCAGGTCGGGTCGATGCACGATGTCGAAGCTTTCCGGCAGACAGGCCTCGCCGAGATCCTCGACCTCCCCAACACGATCGGCGACAAGGGCTACATCGGCGTCGGAGTCGACATTCCAACCAGGAAACCGATCGGCCACGAGCTAGCCGAGAGCCAGAAGAAAGAGAACAGCAGCATCAACTCACTGCGTGCGGCGGTGGAACGAGCCATTGCCCACGTCAAGAACTGGCGCGTGCTCCACACCGATTGCCGCAGGCCCCTCCGCACCGTCGCCGATACGATTGACGCGGTCGTTGGTCTCATATTCTTCAAGCAGGCTATGAATAAGCCTCATGGTATCTACTACCTCGGTCATTTTGTGATTTCCTACCTGCTGACCACTCAATACGTACGCCACTGCGTCCGCCCGTCGCCACCGGATGGTATATCCGTCATGACGGTGCCGGTCGAGGAACACCCAGCCGATCGGCGCTACTTTGGATGCAGGACCACGCGGTGTCATAGGGTTTGCTCTCACATTCGGGAGTGGAATGGCCGCACCAGTGACGGCCTTTGCCAGCATCACCGGTACAGCCATTGCCCCTGTCCATCAGGGGCGGCCACAACCCTAGTGTTTGAGAGGTGGGCAGGGTCGAACTGTTGATCTTACCGAACCGTGGGTTCGGCGATCTTGAAGACGTTAGTCCACAAGCCCGATCTGCTCAGCAAAGCCCCGCACCTCAGTGGCATACGACGGCTTAGCCCTTCTGACCAGTGTACTTACCATCGCCCGGACATCACGCTTGTACCTGAAGTCTTGCGGCCGCGACTTCTCGGCCATCTTCAGATGGACAAATACCGCAGTGCCGTTGCCCCTGCACTCATAGACGCGTGTTACATCATACAGATGGGCACAGCGCCGCTCCAGTGAGGCTACTTTCGAGACGTCTACGTCGTTGGACCGCCGCAATGCTTCAGACATGCCACTGGCTTCAATTTCAACCGCGACGGCGTGCATGCCAACGTTGGTCGAGCCCAAGGTTCACTTGGCCCTCGTGGTCTTCGCTCGGAGCCTCACCGATGAGCGCCGATGTGCGTACGCCCAGCACCTTGGCCAGCTTGCGCAGTACCGGCAAGGAGGGTGTCTTGGTGTTGGCCTCGATCATCTCCAGGTAGCGCACCGTGATGCCCGCGTGGGTCGCCACGGACACTGTGCTCTTCTTCCGGTCGATCCGGTACAGCCTGATCAGCTGGCCGATGGGCATGTCGGGCACGATGGGCACCTCCGGTGGCTTGACGGCCTCTAGGGGCAATGGCCTTGCATTTAGCTCGGTCGGCGGATCTTGAGGCAGTGGAGTTGGAGCCGTCGGGTGACGTTGACGACGCTGGGTTGGTCTTTGCGGGCGGGGAAGTCGCCGGCCTTCTTCGTGGCCCTGGGGCTGGCTCGGTCGGGGCGGTCGCGGACGAAGAACCCTGGGTCGAGGATCTTGAGGAGGAAGGTGGCGACGGCCAGGTCAAGCTGGTGAGGGGGGGGGAAGCCGCCGTGACGGAATCGGTCGCGGCGGCCAGTGCGCTCGGGAAGCTGATCTTGTGGGGTGGGATGGCGGTGGCGTCGACGGCGGCGCCGGTGAGGACGTGGATGGCCTGGTAGACCGCGAACATCGCCCACATCTCCTGGGCGACGCCCTCGGGGTCCAAGCTGGGCAGCACCGGCATGCCCTGGCCCCTGTCGGTCTTGTGGTGCCCGATCACGGTCTCGCAGCCCCAGCGTGTCGGGTAGGCGTCCGCCAGGTCCAGCGCGGGTAGGCCTCGACGTCTAGCAGGTCGGTGACCAGGGCGAACACCTCGGAGAAGGTCTCGACACCGTCGGGTGAGGTGGTGTGCACGGTGTACTCGATGACCCGGACCGTGATCGGCGGGCCGTCGGCCTGGCGACGGGGTCGCAGCACGGCCAGGGAGGTTCCGTCGGCCAGCACCTGGACCGGGGTCAGCGTGAACGACGCCGAGGCCCGCCACAGCAGGTGCGCCCCGGTCGCCAGGACGTCGCGGGCCAGGGTGTGGGACAGGAAGTTGCGGTCGGCCAGCACCACCGTCCCCGGCTCGAAGCACGACAGCAGATCCAGGAACTGGGTCTGCTCACCCACGGTGTACGGGCCGAGGGGGGCCCCGACCAGCGCCCCGGTCCCCGACTCCGCCGCGGCCAGCCACCGGACCCGCGGGAACGCCCCCTCCCGGGTCCCGTTCGACGGCCGCCCGAAGTACTCGTCGTTCTCCTCGGTGTCGGGCACATCCAAGGTCGAGCCATCCACCGACACCACCCGGAGCCCGCAGCAGAACACCCCCCACCGCCCCCTCGACGCCGACCGGCCCGGCGACCTCCTCGAACAGCATGTGCAACGGGTCCGCCCCCAACCGCGACCGGGCCCGTGACAGCGAGGAGATGTTGGGCGACCGCCACCGCCGACCCCCACCCGCGTCCACCCAACCGTCGGGGTCAACCCCACCCCCGTCGAGCAGCTGCCGGCCCCGGCACCGGTGGTACAACCCGTCCACCAGCCTGGACAGCACCAGCCCGTACCCACAGTTGCGGCCCCGGAACAGCCACAACGCCACCACGAAATACACCACCAGCCGTGCCGGCAACAACCGCCGCCGCGTCTCCCGCGCACCCGTCCTCGCCACCACCCGGTCAGGCAACCCCGCCGGGAACACCCGCGTCAACACCCCACCGACACCCGGTCAGGCAATCAGCCCTCCAGCGACACCCCCACGACCCCATCATGCGCCACCCCGAGACCATCCCCGAACACGATCACCACACAGCGCAACCGTCGCGGCGTGTCGCGACACCCCCTCCGCAACCAACCCAAGATCACACGATCGTGACCTGCCTCAGACCAGGCAGACCATTAAAGCAAGGCCATTGACCTCTAGGGGTACATGATAGCGGAGTCGCAAACAGAACTATACTTGTGTTGCCTACAGAACGTAATCCGGCCCTGCCTGCGAGAATGGGCGATACATGATGAAATCGGCGGCACAGCCTGCAGGAGCGCGTAGCTTTCGTGTTGTCGCTTGGTACTCGTAGCTGTATCCCGCGAGTGACAGGCGGCCTTTAGCGTGACGGCGAGCAGAAATAACCGTCACAGATGCGGCTCCTCGCCCCGGTCATGTAGCTGGTCCTCACCGCAGGCGTACCCGTCGAACGGCTGACCCGTGCGGTCGGCTCCGGACATGTCAGTGTCGGCGGGATGTAAGTAAAAGCGGGCGGGTGCGCTCGCGCCCAACGCTGAGCGCGGTCGATCAGCTACGCCGCGCTTCGATAAGCCAAGCTGCCGAGTCGTAAAGCACGCCTCGATCGGTCTGGTGATCGACCATGCTGGCCCGCAGGCTGTCGAGCGCGTGGCCTCTGGTGTCGGCGTCGAGATCACGCACCATCCAGGCGAACTGGCCAGAGATGAACTGGCAGGCATCGTCGACGTCGCGGCCGAAATACATGGGCTCGCTTAGACCTTGCAGCCGCACATCCACAAACCCGGCCGAAGTCAGCAGTCCTCGCACCTGGTCGGGGTCGCTCAGGGAAGACGGGCCCGGCGCGTTCGGCGGCGGCGTGGGCAGCTGACGACCGGCAGCAAAGGCTACGCGGAAGGCGCTGATCCATTCGTTGTGTTGCAGCGACTGCCAGGACAGCAGGACAAGGCGCCCGCCAGGGCGCATGGCGCGCGCGATGTTCGTGAACGCGGCTGGGGCATCGCCGAAAAACATCGCCCCGTGTCGACTAATGGCGATGTCAAAGCACTGGTCGGGGAAGGGATGGACCTGGGCGTCGGCCTGTTGGAATGTCGCGTTGGCGACGTGTTCCCTTTCCGCCAGCCCGCGCGCAAGCTCGATCATGCGCGAGGACAGATCCACTCCGAGTGCTGAACCGGCGGTGGCACACCGCGCGGCGTCTCGGGTTGTCTGCCCGCTACCGCACCCGATGTCGAGCACGCTCGCGTTCGCGTCGATCGCTGCTGCAGCGATGAACTGATCGTGGTAACCGGCGACCCCTTCGTCGAAGCGATCGGCGCGGGCTGCCCAGTAAGCGCCCTGATCACCATCCCAGGCACCTAACTGCTCGACATTGGAGGGGTCAACCCGCGCCGCGGTGCTCTCGGTCATCGGATGTGTCCTCCCAACCTCGTCTGCACGGCACCCCGGATCAGGGTACGAGACCGGCGGGGCGCCGGCGCAATCCGCGCCGACACCCCGCCGGGTGCTTCGCCCCCGCAGAACCGAGGGCATGCGGTCACCGTTCCAGGTACAAGTCGTCCGGTTCGGGGCATCGGGGCAACGACGTCCCGCATGTGCTCGGTCAGATATCCCCCGGTATCGACGGGGCCGGGGTTGACCGTGTTCAGGTGGATGCCCTGATCGGCTAGCTGGTCGGCAAGGGTCAGGAACACCACGCTGGCGCCGGGCCGCCCCGTCGTATTGGGCGGCGAACCACTGGGCCAGCAGGACGCAGGACCGGGCGTCGACCGCCCCGTGTCGATGGAACGGTCCGACGAACGCGCGGATCCTCCGGCGCCGGGCTGAGTGCACCCAGGCCGCTGCCGCCGCGTTCATCCGAACGCAACACCAGGGCGCTCCACCCGGGTTGCGTTGGGAGGCCCTCGCGTCGTCAACTCAACTCTCGACACGAGGGAGACGCGGATGTGTGGCATCGCCGGTGAGATCCGATTCGACGGGGAGGCGGCCGACGTGGAGGCCGTCGCCCGCATCACCAATGCCATGCACCGCCGTGGCCCGGACGGGTCGGGGGTGCACGCCGCGGGACCGGTCGCACTGGGCCACCGCCGGCTGAAGATCATCGACCTGTCCGAGCGCGGCGCCCAGCCCATGGTCGACCCGGAGCTGGGGCTGGCCGCGGTGTTCAACGGCTGCATCTACAACTACCGCGAGCTCCGCGCCGAGCTGGAAGAACACGGCTACCGGTTCTTCTCCGACTCCGACACCGAGGTGCTGCTGAAGGCGTTCCACCGTTGGGGCACCGCGTGCGTCGACCACTTCCTCGGCATGTTCGCCTTCGCCGTGACCGACCGGGACACCGGTGTCCTCACCCTCGGCCGCGACCGCCTCGGCATCAAACCGCTCTACCTCAGCGAACGGGCGGGTGGGTCGAGGCACAGCCTGCGGTTCGCCTCGTCGCTGCCCGCGCTCCTGGCCGGCGGCGACGTCGACACCGACCTCGACCCGATCGCCCTGCACCATTACCTGACGTTCCACTCGGTCGTCCCCGCGCCGCGAACGATCCTGGCCGGAATCCGCAAGCTACCCCCGGCGACCGTCCGCACCGTGGCGCCCGACGGCACCTCCACCGAGCACGTCTACTGGCGCCCGGAACACGTTCGCCGACCCGAGCACGCGGGGATGAGCACCGGGGACTGGAACGACGCCATGCTGGCAGCACTGCGGCTGGCGGTGCGCCGGCGCATGGTCGCCGACGTCCCGGTCGGTGTGCTGCTCTCCGGCGGGCTCGACTCCTCGCTGGTCGTCGCGTTGCTCGCGGCCGAGGGGCAGACCGGGCTCAAGACCTTCAGCGTCGGCTTCCACGCCGCGGGCGGTGAGTCCGGTGACGAGTTCGTCTACTCCGACCTGGTGGCCCAGCACTTCGCCACCGACCACCGGCAGATCCTCGTCGACCCGGCCCGGATGTTGCCCGCGGTGAACAACACCGTCGCCGCCATGAGTGAACCGATGGTCAGCCACGACTGTGTGGCGTTTCACCTGCTGTCCGAGGAGGTCTCGAAGTCGGTGACGGTGGTCCAGTCCGGGCAGGGCGCCGACGAGGTGCTCGCCGGGTACAGCTGGTACCCGCCCCTGGCCTCGACACCACGGGCGCGCGGCGTCGAGGCCTACGCGGCTGTGTTCACCGACCGGCCGCACGCCGACCTGGCCGCCATCCTCGAGCCCGAGTGGCTGCTCGACCACGACCCGAGCCGGGCGTTCATCGCCGAGCATTTTGGCGCACCCGGCGCGGACGAGACGCTGGACGCCGCGCTGCGCCTGGACAGCACCGTGATGCTCGTCGACGATCCGGTCAAGCGGGTGGACAATATGACCATGGCCTGGGGCTTGGAAGCGCGCGTCCCGTTCCTGGATCATGAACTGGTGGAACTCGCCGCCGCCTGCCCGCCCGAGCTCAAACTCGCGCACGGCGGCAAGGGGGTGCTCAAGGAAGCCGCCCGCGGCGTCGTCCCCGACGCCATCATCGACCGCCCGAAGGGATACTTTCCGGTACCGGCAATCCGGCACCTGGAGGGCCCATTCCTGAACCGGGTACGTGACGCCGTCACCGATCCGGTCGCCAAGGCACGCGGGCTGATCCGCGGCGACTGGCTCGACGCGATGCTGGCGGATCCGAACACGACCCGGACCAATCTCGGTTCCAACGCGTTGTGGCAGGTAGCGCTACTGGAGATGTGGCTACAGGAAAGGGGGATCTAATTGGATCTCGCCCATCGACGCCGGGCCCGCCTCGACGAGCACCTGCCCGGTCTGTTCGCGACGGCCTACACCAACCCGACACCCTCGCCCGACGGCACCCGGCTCGCCTGGATCTCCGACCGCGACGGCCGACCACACGCCTGGATGGCACCACTCCCGAGCGGCGCACACGCGATCGTCGAGCCGGATCGGCCGCTGCCCACCCACACCGCCGACATCCTCCCCGGTGACGTCGAATTGCTCAACTGGTCCCCGGACGGCGCGTGGTTGGCCTGCCAACTCGCCCCCAGCGGTGGCGAGCGCACCCGGGTGCGGCTGGTCAACCCGAACGGCGAGCACGTCCGGGACCTCGCCCCCGGCGCGGCGGCGGTCACCCTGGGCTCCTGGTCACCGAGTGGACGCCAGCTCGGCATCACGATCTTTCCCGAGGGCAGCAGCGTCGGGCACGCCTGCCTGGTCGACCTACGCGACGGCACGTCCACCGTCCTCGCGAGCGGCCCCGCGGCACGGGTATGCACCGTGAGCGGCGACGGCCGGCGCGCCGTCGTCCGACTCGGCCGCCGCGGCGCCCGCAACCTCGAGCTGATCGACCTGCGCTCCGGGCGGCGCACCGAGCTGCTGCCCGGCGCCGACGCGACCATCGCCGAGGCCTACTTCGGCGTCACCGGCACTCATCTTTTCGTGCACACCGACGCCGGTCGCGAACGCGCCGCGCTGCTCGCCGTCACCATCACCGGCGATGGGCAGCAGCCGCTGGTCCATCTGATCGCCGAACGTCCCGACGACGACCTCGACCTCGTGACGCTCGACCCGGACGGTGCCCGCGCCGCGCTGGTCTGGAACGTGGCCGGCCGCAGCGAGGTCGAGCTGCTAGACCTGCGGGCAGGCCTGCTCGATCCGTTGCCGGCCCCGCCCGGTGAGGTCGTCACCGGCGCAGCGTTCATCCGTGGCGGGTGCGCGTTGCTGGTCGCGAGCGAGGGTCCGACGGTGCCACCGAGGCTGAGCCGGATCGATCTCAGACGCATCGGGTTGAGCTCTGCTCGCTCCGGTGCGGGCGTGACCGCGCTGCTGCCCGCCCAGCACCACCCCGCCGTCGACGCCCTGGTCGCGCCGGGGCTGCACGGGTTCCCGGCCGAGGACGGGCTCGCGCTCAGCGGCTGGCTCTTCAGGGGTGTCGGGGCGAACCACCGAGTACTCGGCCCGATGCCCACGCTGATCTGGCTGCACGGCGGGCCCGAGGCGCAGGAGCGACCGGTGTTCCAACCGCTGTTCCAGGCCCTGGCGGCCGAGGGCATCTCGGTGTTCGCGCCGAACGTCCGCGGTTCGGGAGGGTACGGGCGCGCCTTCTCCCAGGCCGACGACCACGAGCGCCGGTTCGCCGCGATCACCGACGTGCGCGCCACCGTCGACTACCTGGTCGACGCCGGACTCGCCGAACCCGGCCGGATCGGGCTGTCCGGACGCTCCTACGGCGGCTATCTCACGCTGGCGGCGCTGGCGTCATTCCCCGAGCTGTTCCAGGTCGGGGTCGACGTCTGCGGCATCTCCGATTTCGTCACCTTCTTCGCCCACACCGAGCCGTGGATCGCCGCAGCGGCCACCACCAAGTACGGCGACCCGCAGATCGACGGCGCGCTGCTCGTCGCCCTCTCACCGATCCACCACATCGACCGGATCACCGCACCCCTGCTCGTCGTGCATGGGGCACACGACACGAACGTGCCGCTCAGCGAGGCACAGCAGCTGGTGGCCGCGCTGCGCGAACGCGGTGGGTCACCGGCGTTCCTGGTGTTCGACGACGAGGGTCACGAGGTGCACGACCGGGAGAACCGGGCGGTGTTCGTCCGTGAGGTGGTCAGCTGGGTCACCGCGCACGTGGGCGAGCGGAGTGAGCAGATCGCCTAGCTAGCGGGTTCGGGTGGTGCTGGGGCTGGCCGTATCAATGCGCAGGAGCAGTTCGGCCGGCACGGTGTCTACGTCGAGGGCTCGACAGAGCCGGGGCAGGGCGTGGCCGGCGATGCGATCGCGCAGGGCGGTCACCGGGATGTTCTCCTTGGTAGTCACGTCCAGGTGGAGGGTGGGTTGCGCTCGGGTGCCGGTGAGGGTGGCCGAGGCTTTGGAGACGCCGGGGTAGGCCTCGATGTCGGCGGCGACCGCGTCGGCGGCGGTGTCGGCAGCAAGAAGTGTGGTCCCGCGGGCGGGATCGTGATGCAGCCGCCAGGTGCTGGTCGTGGGCCTGCGAAGGACCTGGGCGAGGAGCCAGCGCAGGCACAGCAGACCGATGAGGACCGCGCCGAGAATCGTGGCGTAGGGCACCCATCCCTGAACCTGCGCGCCAGGCGGGATCAGGGGCGCAGCAGGGTTGAACCCGGGCAAGACGCCGCGGAGCACACCGAGCCCGAGAAGCAGACCGAAGGCGCCCACGGCGAGCAGGATCAATCCGATGACGGCGAGCAGGGCCCGGTTCAGTGTCGCGGGCCGGTTCGTGGTGGCCATCAGGTACTCCTGGTGGTGGTGCGGACCCGGACCTGGGCATGCTGTGCCAGCGCGATGTCATCGAGGCGCTCGGTGATGGCCATGCGCACCTGCTCGGGCAGGTCCGCGGCGTCGCGCAACGGGGTGCGGACGGCAGCGGTGATGGTCCGCGGTCGGACCCGGACCGATGCCTTGTCGACTCCGTCGACGTTGCGAGCGGCCACGGCCAAGGCGCGGGCAAGACTGCGGCGAGTAGCGCCTGCGTCAGGCTGGCCGTCGCGGGGGGCGAGGGCGACGACTGTGGGGGCGCCCGGGAAGAGCGCGGCCACCATCAGACCCAGGCCCAGGACCGCCACCACCGCAGCGGCGACGAGCACGATGACCTCGTCCCAGGTGAACGCGGCGCCGGTCTCGGCGACGGCGGCGAACGGCAGCAACGGTGCCTGGTCGAGCAGTAGCTGGCCGCAGGACACCGCGATCAGGAACACAGCGGCGAACAGGGCCAGGGCGACCAGAGTGGCAAGCAGGCTGCGCCGCGGACGGCGGATCATGCGAGCTTCCGGCGAGTAGCCGCCCGGACGGTGGTCAGGGCACTGACGATGATGTCGACCTGCCGGGTGTGCAGCCCGGTCAGCGCGTCGATCCGCTCGATCACATGACTGCGCAGCCGCTCGGTGACAGTGGCCACCGGCGCCGGGTAGGCCACCGAACACAGGACCTGTACCGTGATGGTGGCGCCGTCCACGCGAGCATCCACCTGAGGCCGGTCCGCGGACTCGTCGGAGCCCAGGGCCATGGTGAGTACCCGGCGGGCCGCCCCACCGACATGTTCGACCTCCATGGCCGCCGCGGCGGCGATCTTCTCGACCACCCGCGGCTCGATGCGCAGCTCGCCGCGCTCACCGGGCGGGGCCGCTCCTCGGCGCCGGCCGGCCGCGGCGCCGGTGGCCGGGCCCGTACCGACCGGGGTCAGGGTGCCGGAGCCGCTCACAGCCGGCGCCCGCGCTCACGGCCCCCGGTCATCCCGGACAGGTCCAGCTGACCGTCGAGATAGCGCCCGATCAGCAACCCGAACGCGCCGAACAGCGCCACGATGAGGAAGGCACCGAAACCGCCGAAGGCACCCGCGAAACCGAGCGCGAGGCCGGCGATGAGTCCGAGCAGGGTGGCGTTCACGGAAGGGTCTCCTTGTGCGGATGTACAGCTGAGGCGTCCGGGCGGTCGATGACCGGTCGGTCAGCGACCGGGCCGCCCGTCACCGGGAGGTCTGCGACCAGGTCCTCGATGGTGAGGGTGACGGACAGTGCTCCGACGAGCGGTACGAGGGCGAGCCGGACTGCGGTGTCGATCTGGTCGACGGTGGCCGGATAGCGGGCGATCACGTGCACGAACACGTCCGTGGGGGTGATCCGCACCCCGGTCACCCGTCGGCCGGGCAGGTAGGTGGCAACCTCCCCGAATCGCCCGCCATGCAGGCCGGCCACATCCGGGCAGGCGAGCACGGCGACAGCGATCAGGTCCGCGTGCGACGACCCGACGGCCGACGTCGCGACGACCGGGTTCACGACGGTGCTGTTCACGGCCGTGCTGTTCACAGCGGCGGCGTTCACGACGGTGGTGTTCATGCGACCCGCGGCGGCCCGACCGGCTGGACATCGACATTGCTGTCGTCGTCGGAGGGGATGTGGACGTCATGGACGATGATGTTGACCTCAACGACTTCCAGGCCGGTCATCCGCTCGATCGCGGCGATGACGTTGCGGCGGATCGCGGCCGCCAACTCGCTGATCCCGACGCCGTACTCCACGACGAGGTCCAGGTCGATCGCGGCCTGCTTCTCGCCGACCTCCACCCCCACACCCTGGCTGTGGTTGCTGCTGGCACCGGGGATCCGCTCCCGGATCGCGCCGAACGCGCGGGCGGCGCCGCCACCGAGGGCATGCACGCCGCTGATCTCGCGCGCAGCGAGCCCGGCGATCTTGGATACGACGGTGTCGGCGATCTGGGTCCGGCCCTGGCCAGTACTCAGCGGCGAGGAGCCGCTCGGCCTGGTGACCGGCGTGGCCGAGCCGACGTTGGCACCCGAAGGGTTGGTCATGACGGTGTCTCCTTGTGGTCGAGCAGTGTTCTTGTGGTCAAGGTTCTTTGTGGTCGAGGTTCTTGTGGTCGAGCAGTGTTGGAGAGTTGTACTGATCGCGCCGAGCAAGCGAAGGGCCCTACTTCTTGTCGACCAAGCTCATCGGGTACTCCTGGCTGTCAGACCCCGGCGGTCGGGGTCAACATCACGAAGGACACCGCTGCTCCCGCCGATGTCACGGAGCCGCGTCAGTGATCTAGATCACTCAAGACAACGGAGCGTGGCCGTGAGCATTCAGATTTCCCTCGTGTCTGGACCAGTGACGACAACTGGCGGTGGAGGTGTGGGGGTGCGGCAACCGGCTCCGGCGGAGCAGACGACCGTAGGACCGACGCAACCGATGTCGGACCCGACCGGATTCGACGATGCCACGCTGGTCGCTCGGGCCCGCGAGGGGGACCTGCGCGCATTCGAGGCGCTGGTCCGGCGATACCAGCGGCAGATGTACCGGTTGGCGCTGCGCATGACAGCGAGCACCGGTGATGCCGAAGACATCGTGCAGGAGGTGTTCGTGACCGCATGGCGGCGACTACCCGAGATCCGTGAGGACGCCGCCATGGTCGGTTGGCTGTACCGGACCACGACCAACCGCTGCTTGAACCTGCTACGCAAACGGCGTCCCACCACCGAATTCGACGACACCACCCCGACCCAGGTTCCATCCGAAGATCCACAGTGCGCAGCCCAAGCCTCCCAGCAGCGCGAGGCCCTGACCGCCGCGCTGGCGCAGCTGCCATCGAACCAACGGGCGGTGTGGCTTCTGCGGGAGGTGCACGGTCGGTCGTATGAGGAGATCGCCCAGCTCCTCGCGACCACCCCCCACGCGGTACGGGGACGACTGTCCCGAGCACGAGTCCAACTGGCGGAGTTGATGCAGCCATGGCGGTAAACAGCCGAGTCGACGGACACCCGCTGCCCTGCGGGCGGCTGGTCGAGGACGTCTTCGCTGACCTCGAAGCGGGCCGCCTCGACGAGCACGGCCTGTGCTGTGAGCACTGCGCCACAGCCCGGCTCAGCCTGGAGAACCTGTCCGCGGCCACCCAGGCCCTGGTCGAGGACACCGCCGAGCCCCCACCCGCGTTGCTCGACCGGGTCATGCAGGCCGTGCGCTCCGAACTGCGCCGTCGCGACGTCCTGCCGCTGCCCACCGAGCTGGGTCCCGCGGACATCTCCGAGCAGGCCGTGGCCGCGGTCCTGCGCTACGCCGCCGACACCATCCCCGGCGTGCGGGCCCGCAGCTGCCGCATCACGATCAATCCTGACCGCATCCCCGCCGTGCAGGTCCGAATGTCACTGTCCCTGCGCTACGGCACCGGGCCGGCCGAGCAACTGCTCAGCGACATCCGCTGGCGTATCAGCACCGCACTCGCCGGCCAGGTCGGTCTGTTCGCCGATACCATCGACCTGGAGGTGGTCGATCTGTGGCCCGAGGAGACCAGGTGAGCCCGGACCTCGTCGGCGAACCTGACACGATCCTGGACCTCCACGTCGCCGCCGCCGCCGCCACCGTGGCCCGAGCCATACCCGGGGTCGCCCGCCTCCAGCCCCGCCTCTGGGGCCTGGTCCAGCAGCTCAGCCGAGAACTCTGGGAACGCGTCACCGGCGAGCCCTACCCAGACCTCGCCGGTGTCGAAGCCGAGATCCACAACAGCACAGCCACGATCGACATCAGGCTCGTCACCGACGGCCGCAGCCCTGCGGTCGATGTCGTGGCCGACGTCCAACAGGCCGTGACCACCACCGTCGCGTCGCACCTCAATATCGTCGTCACCAGCGTCACGGTGCATGTATGCGAGATCAACCTGCCCGCGTAGACAGCACCCCGTCCCCAGCCCACCAACACATTCTGACGGTCAGAGCTGGCTGAACGATGCCATGATCATGCGGCCGTCGGCGGCGGTCGAGATCACGAACCGGTAGTTGTCAGGATCGGGCGGGCCGTTCCGCTCATCGAACACGACCCTGGCCTCCACAGTGTCAGCCCCTACCGCGTGCACGTTCTCCAGGGTGACCAATTCCATCCGCGCATAGAAGGCGTCGAAGCCGCTCTTCCCACCCGAGGCCTGCTGCGCGGCCGGACTGAGCAGCGCGAACGCCGTGTCGGTGTCCTCGGGCAGAAGGTCGTAGTAGCTCTGCACGAACGCGACCGGGTCGGAGCCCGGGGATGACACCTGAGGGCGCGGTTTCGGCGCGGGGCTCGTCTGCGGCGACGGGCTCACGCTGGGCACCGCGCTCGCGGTTGCCGACGTCGTCGGCTGGGCCACCGGCGGCTGGGCCGGGGACCCTGCCGGGTCGCTCAGGAGAACCCAGCCCAGGATCCCCGCGACGAGCAGCAGGGCGACCAGGGCAATCAGCATCGGCGGCCGGCGACGACCACCTGTCACCGGGCGCGCCATCGGCGTGGCGGCGACCGTGGCGGGGCCGGAGCCGGAGCCACGACCCGGAACGAAGCCACGACCCGGAACGGTGCCACGATCCGGAACGGAGCCGGGCTCCGGGATGGGGCCGGGCTCCGGGATGGGGCCGGGGACACGGTCCTGGGCGTGGATCGGGTCGAGCACCGGGTCGAGCACCGCCGTCGCCGGCGGATTGCCGGGAACCGGCCCCAGGCGGGGTGGCGGGGGCTGGCTTGCCGAGATTGCGGCAAGGATGTCCCGCGCCTGGAGCGCGCTGGGCCGGTCCGCGGGGTCAGTGCTGAGCAGCCGCATGAGGAGCGCGGTCAGGGGGCCGCCCTGCTCAGGCGGGCGCACGTCGCCGGTGGCCACCTTGTGCAGCAACGCGTAGGCGTTGTCGTCGAGACCGAACGGAGGGTGGCCTTCCACCGCCGTGTACAGGGTGGCACCGAGGGCGAAGACATCTGCCGCGGCTGTGGGTTCGCTACCGCGCGCCACCTCAGGCGACAGGAACGCGGGTGTGCCCGCGATCATCCCGGTGCGGGTGAGCTGCACATCGTCGACGGCCCGGGAAACCCCGAAGTCGGTGAGCTTGACCCGCCCGTCGTCGGCCAGCAGGACGTTGCCGGGTTTGACGTCACGGTGCACGACCCCCGCGGCGTGCGCGGCTGCCAACCCGTCGGCCACCTGCCGGCCCACATCGGCGGCCTCCCGGGGATCCATCGATCCCCGATCGGCGAGCACCGCGGCCAGCGACCGGGACGGCAGGTACTCCATGACCAGCCAGGGACGGTCGTCGTGCACGACGACGTCGAACATGCTGATCACATGCGGGTGCTGGAGCCGGGCCCCGATCCGGCCCTCACGCAGGAGGCGTTGGCGAGACTCCCCCAGTGCGTCGGCACCGGCGGCTGTGGGCGCCACGGCGGCGGCGAGCAGCTCCTTGAGCGCGACCGTGCGGTTGAGCAACTCGTCGGTGCCCCGCCAGACCGCGCCCATCGCACCCGCGCCGATGCGCTCCTCGAGCCGGTAGCGATTACCGATACGGGTGGGGGACTCCTCGACGGGTGCGTTCATCACCGCTAAGGGTATCTGGCGGGGATGCGGGCACTGACTGTACGGCGCCGGATCCGGCGCCCGCCGGATCGTTGAGGTCGCGGCCGGCGGCACCGGACAGATCATCCGCGGCGGAGCGCGGGTCACCATCGTCGCGATCCGCTGGTTTCCCGGGTGCCCCGTGACGGGCGTCGACGTCGTCGACGACCAGCACCCAGTCCTGCTCAGACCCTGCACCGGGCGGGCTGAACCGGACGGTCCCGCTGCTCGGCACCGCCGCGAGCTCGTGGGCCTCCCCGGTGCGGGGGTCATACCACCAGGGCTGAGCGAGGTCCCCGGACAGCGCGTCCAGGTCGAGATCGATCTCCTGGCCGGTGGCGGTGTACGCCATCGCCGTCGAGGCGTCCGGCGTCAGCGCCGCCCGGATCGGCCCGGACCAGACCAGCCGGCCCGCGTCAGGCTCGAGCCGCGGCCGCGACTCCACCAACGCCCGCAGGTGCCGCATCGCCATCGCGCCCGGGGCATGCAACGCCAGGATCCACCTGCCGCACCCTTCCGGCGACGCGGTGGTGAACTGCGCCACCGCGCGGTGGCCGTAGGTGTGCCCCGCTGCCCCGCCGAACACCGCATCGTAAGCGTCGCGACGGACGTCGAACGGCGTCGCGTAGCCCTCGCCGTCCCGACACCGGACCTCACCCTCGAGAACGGGCTCACCGTCCACGAAAGGCCGGCCCGAGCCGTACGCGGTGCCGATGAGATCGATGAGGTCACGGCCCGGGTCATCGTGGCGACAACGCGCGCCACGCCGGCCGTCGAGCAACCAGACATCGAGCCGCTTGTCGGCGGCCAGGGCGGGCCACCCGGCCTGGCCGCCGGCAGCGGATCCATCCAGCAACCAGACCACGGGTGCCTCGCGGTAACGCTCCTCGAGGAACCGGCCCAGGACGTCCGCCTGATCCGCTGTCAACGGCTCCTCGACATCGCCCCACACGGGGCGGAGCCCGACGATCAGACCCCGCCGGGCGGCCTCCTCGACCACGAAATCGACGTGATCCCAGTAGTCGTACTCCGCGTCGTCGTCTCCGGTGCCCTCGGTGACATCCGGACGACCGGCGATCAAGGGCCGGTCGCCGTACTGGTTGGCTCCGGATCCGCCGACTCGTCCGACCAGCACCGCGGTCTGGATCACCGTGAAGCCCTGCTCGGCACGGGCGTCGAGGTAGGTCTGCGCTTCTGACCGGCTGAGGTCGACGAACAGGCTCCAGGCGGTGTCGGCAAGCCAGAAGAACGGCTTGCCGTCAGGACCGGTGAAGGACCGCCCGTCGGCGCCCACCCGGAGCGGCCCGCCGGTCGCCGGGAGATCGTTCAGGACCGGCTGCCCTCCCCAGGCCAGGACGGCACCCAGCACGATCGCGGCGACGACGGTGTGGATCGCGAACCGCCGCGGCCGGGGCGGTGCGACCGGGATCGTGCAGACACGCCGTGACACGGCCCCTCCTGACACGCTGGAACTCCCGCAGCGTAGGTACCGGGACCGCCCCCATGGGGCCGAACGGGAGAACCCGCTGCGGTCAGCGCTGGATCGACTTCACCTCGAGGAACTCCGCCAGACCGAAGCGACCGAGCTCACGGCCGTTGCCACTCTGCTTGTAGCCGCCGAACGGGGCGAGCGGGTTGAACGCCCCACCGTTGACGTCGACCTGGCCCGTGCGCAGCCGCCGCGCCACGGCCAGCGCGTGGTCAGGTTCCCCGAACACGGCCCCGGCCAGCCCGTACACGGTGGAGTTGGCGATGTCGACGGCCTCGTCCTCGTCGCGACAGGGAATCACCGACAGCACCGGCCCGAAGATCTCCTCCTGGGCGATCACGGCGTCCGGGGCCACGTTCGCGAACACCGTGGGGCGTACGTAGGCACCGCGTTCCAGGCCGTCGACCGGACCCGGCCCGCCGAACGCCACCGTGGCCCCGTCAGCGACGCCGCGTTCCAGGTAGCCGGCCACCCGCTGCTGCTGCGCCTGCGACGCCATCGGCCCGATCCGGGTGGACTCCTCGGTAGGGTCACCGACGGTGTACCTGGCCGCTGCCGCCACGGCCATCTCGACGGCCTCGTCGTGCCGGTCGGCCGGAACCAACATCCGGGTCCACGCCGAGCACGTCTGCCCGCCGTTGAGGTAGCACTGCGCGACGCCCAGCTTGACGGCCCGGCCGAGGTCGGCGTCGGCCAGCACGACGTTCGCGGACTTCCCGCCCAGCTCCAGCGCGACCCGCTTGATGCTCCCGGCAGCGATCTCGCTGACCCGCCGGCCGGCCCGCGCCGACCCGGTGAACGACATCATGTCGACGTCCGGATGGGCCGCGATCGCCTCGCCGACGGTGGGCCCGTAGCCGTGCACGACGTTGTACACCCCTGCCGGGACTCCGGCCTCGGCCGCGATCTCGGCGAGGATCCCCGCTGTCAGCGGGGCGATCTCGCTGGGTTTGAGCACGACGGTGCAGCCGGCCAGCAGCGCGGGCGCGACCTTGGCGACGATCTGGTGCAGCGGGTAGTTCCACGGCGTGATCGCACCGACCACGCCCACCGGCTCGCGCACGACCAGGGAATTACCGATCTCCTCGGTCCACGGGAAGTCGCCAGCCAGCGCGGCGACTCCGGCCGAGATCGCCTGCGGCATCGTGGCCTGCACCTTGCGGGCGAAGGTGGTGGGCGAGCCCATCTCCGCGGTGATCGTGTCGGCGATCTCGTCACGACGGGCCGCGAGCCCGTCGGAGATGCGCTGCACCACCGCGGCCCGCTCCTCGACGGGCGTGGCCGACCACCGGGCAAAGGCCACGCGGGCGGCCGCGACCGCGCGCTCGACGTCGGCGGCCGTGCCGGCCGGGATCTCCGCGGCGACCTCGCCGGTGGCCGGATCGATCACCTCGATCCGGTCGGCCCCGGCAGGGACGTGCTCTCCGCCGATCCAGTGTCCGGTCTGGTATGCCGTAGGTGCAGCCATGTCCCCGATCCTCACACGGCAGCCCGAGCACAGCACGGCGCAATTCTCGACAAGGTCTATCGTGCGCCCATGTCCGACGATGCCGTTGAGCGGTGGACGGAGGTCGAACCGCTCCCCCCGGTCAACGGCGACCTCCTACAGCTCCTGGCGTCGGTGGACACGTTGCGAGCCTCCTGGGAGGAGGCACTGTCGCATGTCACTCCGCGTGAGTTCAACGAAGCCAGGCAACGCAGCCTGCGCCGCCACGCCATCGAGACGGGCATCATCGAACGGCTCTACGACATCGGCTGGAGCGTCACGGAGGCCCTCGTCGCCGAGGGCTTGACATCGGACGTCGCGGCACGAGAAGGGGGGGTGGACGACGATGCACTCGCCATCATCCGTTCCCAGCACGAGGCGCTGGAGTTCCTCGCCGAAGCCGTTCGCGACGACCAGGACCTCACGTTGCATTTCGTTCGGCAGCTGCACCAGCTGGTCTGCCGCGAACAGACCACCTACGAGGCATACGACCAGTTCGGTCGGGTCATGCAGCTACCGCTCCACCATGGAACCTGGAAGCAACACGCGAACCGTGTGACCCGCCAGGACGGGTCGCTGCTCGAATACACCCCGCCCGAGCACGTCCAATGGCAGATGGCGCGGTTGCTCGACCTGTACGCCAGCACGGCTGATGCGCATCCCGTCGTCCAGGCGGCCTGGCTGCACCACCGCTTCATCCGCATCCACCCGTTCGAGGACGGAAACGGTCGGGTGGGGCGCGCGTTGACGTTGCTCGTCCTGCTGCGCGCCCGGTATGCACCGCTCGTCGTCGACCGAACGAGACGTTCGGACTACATCGACGCACTCGAACAGGCGAACAAGGGCGACCTCCGAGCACTGGTTCGCCTGTTCTGCCGGCTGGAGATCGTGGCGCTGCGGTCGGAGCTGGAGCGGCCGGTGGAGCCGACGGTCGACGGAGCTGGAGCCATCGACGTGGCCCGAGCGTACGCAGACCGGCTCCGAGCTCTGCGGGACGAAGACCGAACAGATCGCATCGAACGGGCGGAGAAGCTGGCCGCCGTCCTCCACCGGCGGATCAGAGAGCATCTCCAAGAGCTCGGCGAGGGCATCCGGGAGCAGTTCGGCACGGTGGACGATCGGTCCCGCGCTACCGTGATCGACGCAACCCCGCGGGACGAGACGGCAACATACTGGCATGTCCAGCTCGTCCGCACCGCGCGCGAGGCTGACTTCTTCACCAACCTGACCGGCGGTAGCTGGTGGTCACGCCTGCACCTGAGCGTTCTCGGGTCGACGTTGCGCTACGTCATGGCGATCCAGAAGGTCGGCCACGGGGACTCCGGTGTCCTCGCCGTCACCGCGTTCGCCGAGTCGCTTCCGCCACGCGACACCAGCGACGACCGATCCCTGCCGACCCCGTTGTCCCGGTCGACGCCCAACGACAGCGTCACACTGGTGTTCAGCGACGATCCCGATGGGCGCTGGGGCGAGATCCAGAACCTCGTTGACATGACGCTCGCCGCAGCCGTCGCCCGCTTCGCTCAGCAGCTCGGCTGAGCAGCGACGAACGGCGTTCGAGCGTGCTGTCGATCCGTCGGCGCCGCCGAGCCTGCCCGGTTGAGTCGTGTGTCCTGATTGACACCTCCGGGCCCCGTTTATACGTTTCCCGCCGGCGTCGGGAGGAGGACCATCTACTTGTGGTCAGCGAAAGAGTTGACCGACAGAGAAGGGGAACGCCCATGCGGATCGCGGACATCCTCGGCAAGAAGGGTGGGCACGTCCACACAGTCTTGCCGTGGACGACGGTCGCGGAGGCGGTCGACCGCCTCGACAGTGTCGGTATCGGAGCCCTGCTCGTCTGCGACGGCGACCGAAAGATCCGCGGCATCGTCTCCGAGCGCGACGTCGTCCGCGGGCTCCGCCAGCACGGCGCCGCACTGCTCGACATGGCCGTCGACAAGGTGATGACGCACCAGGTGAAGACCTGCCGGCCGGACGAGACCGTCGGATCGGCGATGGCGCGGATGACCCAAGGCCGGTATCGACACCTGCCGGTGGTCGACAAGAACGTCCTCATCGGGATGGTGAGCATCGGCGACCTCGTGAAACACCGGGTGCGGGAGATGGAGCTGGAGACCGGCGTCCTACGTGACGCATACATCGCCCGCCAGTGACGCCCGCGCCGGTGACGCGCGCGCCGGTGATGCCCACGCAACGAACGGCACTGCCGTCCAGATCTACTGGGCGGCAGTGCCGTTCGTTGCGTTGCGGGCCGGGTGTTCAGGCGAACTTGGGGTCCTCGGTACGGGTGCGCTTCAGCTCGAAGAAGTGGGGGAAGGACGCCAGGAGCCTCGCGCCGTCGAAGACGTTGCCGGCGTCCTCGCCACGCGGGATCCGGGAGAGCACCGGGCCGAAGAAGGCCACGCCGTCGATGTGCACGGTCGGGGTGCCGACATCGAGACCCACCGGGTCCATCCCGCGGTGGTGGCTCGCCTTCAGCTCCTCGTCGAACTCGGTGCTGGAAGCGGCGGCGGCGAGCCCGGCCGGCAGGTCCAGCTCGGCAAGGGACTCCTTGATGACGACGCCGAGGTCCTTGTTGTCACCGTTATGGATGCGGGTGCCCATGGCGGTGTAGAGCGGCTCGAGGATCTGCGGACCGTGCGCCTTCGCGGCGGCGATCACGACCCGGACCGGCCCCCATCCGTGGATCATCATGTCCCGGTAGCTCTCCGGCACGTCGCGGCCCTCGTTGAGCACCGAGAGGCTCATCACGTGGAAGTTCAGCTCGATGTCGCGGACCTCGCGGACCTCCAGGATCCAGCGCGAGGCGATCCATGCCCACGGACACAGCGGGTCGAACCAGAAGTCGACGCGGGCCGGGGCGGACTGGGTGCTCGTCACTGACATCTCCGATCGTGGGAGTAAGGTCTTGGAGCGTTCAACCGCTGGAACAGGTGCGCTGTTCCCACAGTCACCAATTCTGATTTCCCGCGACACCTCCTGCACACACGTGGTTGGATCGGCAGTCACCCGTACCGCCGTTACGCACACGGCTGCCGGCATCCGAAGGAGTCCCGAGATCGCATGGCCCCACCCAATCTGACCCGCACCGACGCCGAGCGTCGGGCCGCGCTGCTCGAGGTCGCCGACTACCGCGTCGAACTCGACCTCACCAATGGAGCCGGCGAGCCCGGTGACACCACCTTCGCCTCGACGACCACAGTCCGGTTCAGCTGCCGCGAACCCGGGGCTGCGAGCTGGATCGACCTGATCGCGGCCGGTGTCAGCGCCGCCACCCTCAACGGCACCGAGCTCGACGTGGCCGGCTACCGCGAGGATGACGGCATCGCCCTGCCCGATCTCGCCGCCGAGAACGAGCTGCGCGTCGTCGCGACGGGCGCGTACATGAACACCGGTGAGGGCCTGCACCGGTTCGTCGACCCGGTCGACGGCGGGGTGTACCTCTACTCCCAGTTCGAGACGGCCGACGCCAAGCGCCTCTTCGCCTGCTTCGACCAGCCCGATCTCAAGGCGCGTTACCAGCTGACGGTCACCGCACCGGTCGGCTGGAAAGTCATCTCGAACGCGGTCGCCGAGATCACCTCCGAGGGTGCCGCCGCCGTCCACCGTTTCGCGATGAGCGAGATCATGAGCACCTACCTGGTGGCGCTCATCGCCGGGCCCTACACTCAGTGGCGCGACGAGCACGACGGCATCCCGCTGGGCATCTACTGCCGCGCCTCGCTGGCCGAGCACATGGATGCCGAGCGGCTGTTCACCGAGACCAAGCAGGGCTTCGACTTCTACCACGAGCACTTCGGTATCCGGTATCCGTTCGGCAAGTACGACCAGCTCTTCGTGCCCGAGTTCAACGCTGGAGCGATGGAGAACGCCGGCGCGGTGACGTTCCTGGAGGACTACGTCTTCCGCTCCCGGGTCACCCGCTTCCTCTACGAGCGCCGCGCCGAGACCGTGCTGCACGAGATGGCGCACATGTGGTTCGGCGATCTGGTCACCATGCGGTGGTGGGACGACCTGTGGCTCAACGAGTCCTTCGCCACCTGGGCGTCGGTGTTCTGCCAGGCCGATGCGACGGAGTACACCCAGGCCTGGACGACCTTCGCCAACGTCGAGAAGTCCTGGGCGTACCGGCAGGACCAACTGCCTTCGACACATCCGGTGGCCGCCGACATCCCCGACCTGCAGGCCGTCGAGGTCAACTTCGACGGGATCACCTACGCCAAGGGTGCGTCGATACTCAAGCAGCTCGTGGCCTACGTGGGGGTGGAACCGTTCCTCGCCGGCCTGCGCGCCTACTTCCAGGCGCACGCCTGGGGCAACGCCACCTTCGACGATCTGCTGGGTGCGCTGCAAGCGGCGAGCGGGCGCGACCTGTCCAGCTGGGGCAACGAGTGGCTGCGCACCACCGGGCTGAACCTGCTGCGGCCGGCGTTCGAGGTCGAGGGTGCCGGCCCAGCCGCCGTCTTCAGCCGTTTCGAGGTCGTCCAGGGCGGCGCGCGGCCGGGAGCCGGTGAGCTGCGCACGCACCGGATCGCCGTCGGGGTCTACGACGACGTGGACGGAAAGCTGGTCCGCACCCACCGCGTCGAGGTGGACGTCGCCGGCGAGCGCACCGAGGTGCCCGAGCTGGTCGGCGTGCCGCGCGGGCAGCTCGTGCTCGTCAACGACGACGACCTCACCTACTGCGCATTGCGGCTCGATCCGGAGTCACTCGCCACCCTCATCGACCGAATCGGTGACATCGCCGAGCCACTGCCGCGCACCCTGTGCTGGTCAGCGGCGTGGGAGATGACCCGCGAGGCCGAGCTCAAGGCTCGCGACTTCGCCGCGCTGATCACGGGCGGATTCGGCACCGAGACCGAGATCGGCGTTGTGCAACGGCTGCTGTTGCAGGTGCAGACCGCCGTGGCGTCCTACGCCGACGAGCAGTGGGCTGCCGAGCGCGGCTGGCCGCAGCTCACCGACGCGCTGTACTTGCGGCTCGACACCGCCCCGGCTGGCTCCGACATCCAGCTCGTCTGTGTGAACGCGTTGGCCGCGAGCGTGCTCCCGCGAGAGATGGTCGACCGGATGCACGGCTGGCTGCTGGGCTCGGACGTGGCGGCCGTGCCCCCGGGCCTCGTCCTGGACACGGACCTGCGCTGGCGGTTGCTCCAGGCGGTCGTGGCACATGGCGCGGCTGGCGCGGCCGAGATCGACTCCGAGCTCGAGCATGACGCGACGTCCACCGGGCAGCGCCAGGCTGAGCGGGCCCGTGCGCTGATCCCCACCGCCGAGGCCAAGGAGCGGGCGTGGCAGCGCGCCGTGCATGACGACGAGCTGCCCAACGCGGTGCAGGAGGCGATCATCAGCGGCTTCAGCCATCCCGTCCAGCGTGGGCTGCTCGGTGACTATGTGGAGCGGTACTTCGCCCAGGTCGCCGATGTGTGGGCGCGACGAACCAGTGAGCGGGCCCAATCCGTCGTGATCGGGCTGTTCCCGTCCTGGTCGGTGGACAAGGCCACCGTGGACGCGGCCGACGGCTGGCTAGCCGATGACACCCACCCGCCCGCATTGCGCAGACTGGTGTCGGAAGGCCGGGCTGGCATCGTGCGGGCATTGTGCGCCCGGGAGTTCGACCGATCGTGACGGGCGGCCTACGCCGCTCTTGAGCCGAGCTGATCATCCGGCAGGAATTCGGGGTCTCGAGACCACGAGCTCATGGCGGATGATCAGCTTCGGCGGCACTCGCGACCTGCACAGGATTGGACAGGCGGGCGCAGCTGGGGATATCTCGACATCGGGCGCTACGGCAATGCCCGGATCCGTCGGCCGATGATCGTCAGCGGATGCGGTGGCGTCCGCCGGCCTGAGCGGCCAACATCCGCAGGCCGCTGAGCAGCCCGCCGAACAGGTCGCCCTCCTTGAACGAGGCGACCATGCTCATCACGGCCAGCTTGGCTCCACTGTCGGGCAGCCAGAGGCGCGCGGCAGGGCCGGTGAGCACCTCGACCACCCGTTGTTCGGGGCTGACCGCGACCAGCACGGCCTCGGCGGAGCCCGTCAGCTCACCGTGCAGCTCTGCGGCACGCACAGTCGGTGACGCCCCGAGATCTCCGAGGTAGATGCTGAAGCGCAACCCGGTGTCCCGGCTGGTGAGCGTCAGCGCCTCATCCAGGCGGCTGAGCTGCACCGGCGTGAACGGCTCCTCGACAACGGACGGCTCGGTATAGTGCTCGGCGACCGAGATGCGCCCGGAGGCAGTGACGACCGCACCCTCGGGCAGGTCGGGGTCGTCGGAGACGACGAGGGCACCATGGCCGTTCTGGGTGTGCTCACCAGCTGTCACGGGCACCTCCTGGACTTCCGGTGATCACCTGCGGATCCGGCTCGGGCAGGTGCGACCCGTCGGGATCGGCCGTCCACCACAACGGGGGGTAGGTCCACGGTCGGCCGGCCCGGTAGCGCGACCGCCGCCGCCACGGAGCCGCGACCAGCACCGCGATCAGCACGTACAGCCCGGCCGAGGGCACCACGAAGTACAGCACCGTCTCCAGCACGCTCACGGTCAAGAATCTATCCGACCCCGCCCCGCCAGGTCGACCACCACACTTGCAAGCCGGGACGTTTCCGCGGGCGAGTCGGGATCCTCCTGCCAGCGGGGGTCAGGATCCGGCAGCAGGCGTCCGGCGGTGGGCGTCCGGGGGCAGGCATCCGACGGCGAGTGGCAGGAACGAACTGCCGGTGGCCCGGCAGTGAGTGGCGAGTGCCCGGCAGTGAGTACTGTCGGCGCCCGTGCGAGCAGTGGTCACCGGCGGTGCCGGATTCATCGGGTCCAACATCGTCGACGGCCTTGTGTTCGCCGGTGCTGACGTCCTCGTCCTCGATGACCTCAGCGCCGGCCACGAGGCCAACCTCGGCGACGCCCTGGCGGCGGGCGCCCGGTTCGCCCGGATCGACGTCCGCGACGGCGCGGCGGTGACCGACGCCGTCACCGCCTTCGGCCCGGAGGTCGTGTTCCACCTCGCGGCACAGATCGACGTGCGGACCTCGATGACCGAGCCCGCCCGTGACGCCGCGACCAACGTGCTGGGTTCGATCAACGTGTTCGACGCCGCCCGCGCCGCCGGGGCCCGGCGGGTCGTCAACACCTCAACGGGCGGGGCGATCTACGGAGAGACCGCGGTGATCCCCACCCCGGAGACCGAGCCGGCCCGCCCACTGTCGGCGTACGGGTTGAGCAAGCGGACAACCGAGGAGTACGGCAGCTGGTTCCGCCAGGCCCACGGCCTGGACGTGGTGACGCTGCGATACGGGAATGTCTATGGTCCTCGCCAGGATCCGACCGGAGACGGCGGTGTGATCGCGATCTTCTGCAACCGGGTGCTCTCCGGCAGGCGGCCCACCGTGTATGGCGACGGCCACCAGACCCGCGACTACGTGTTCGTCGGCGACATCGTGGCGGCGAACCTGGCAGCCGCGGCGGCACCGGCACTCCGGTACGACCGGTACAATGTGGGAACCGGCACCGAGGTCAGCGTCCTGGAGCTCGTCTCGGCACTCACCGCAGTCGCCGACGTCGACCCGATCACCTTCGCGCCGGAGTTCCGGCCACGGCGCGTGGGCGAGCTGCAACGCAGCTGCCTGGACGTCACCCGCGCCCGCGCCGATCTCGACCTCGCTGGCCCGACCCCGCTGACCGAGGGCCTGCACCAGACCTTGAACTGGGTCCGCACAATTATTCCCGCCATCTGAGCCGCCCCTAAATCACCCCCGAGTCGCCCCCGAGTCGAACGAACGGCACTCTCGTCCAGTAGGTATGGACGAGAGTGCCGTTCGTTCGCGGGAATACCAGCGCGGCGGGCCACCAGGAGCACAGGAGCACCAGAGCGGCGGGTCACCAGAGCGGCGGGCGCCGCGTCGCATCCCAGCCGGCGGCCTCGTGCAGCTGTGCACCGAGTGCGAGCAGCAGGCCGTCCGCCCCGGGGAGGCCGACGAGCTGCACAGACACCGGCAGCTCCGGACCGCCCGGCGGGCCGTCGGCCGGGTGGCCCCACCCCACCGGCAGGCTGAGCGCGGGCTGGCCGGTGATGTTGTAGGCCGCTGTGAACGGCGTGAACCGCTTCTGCCGCTCGAAGTCCTCGGCCGGGTCACCGCCCGCGGTGAACCAGCCCACCGGTCGCGGCAGCTGAGCCAGCATCGGGGTGAGCACCACGTCCACCGACGCGGCATGCGCGCCGACCACCCGCCGGGCCACGCCGATCGCTGCTTGGGTGGCGGCCAGGTACTCCGTGCCCGTGACCTTCCGTCCGCGCTCACGCCACCACCGGGTGAGGGGCTCGAGGACGGCCTCGGCCTCGAGCGCCACCGGGTGCCCATGCGAGAGAACGGCCCACAACGTCTCGAAGGCCGGCAGGAACTCCGCGCCGAGACCCGGGTCGACCTCGACCAGCTCGTGGCCCAGACCCGCCAGCAGCGTCGACGCCGCCTCGTAGGTCGCCAGGCAGGCGGGATCGAGCTGCACGCCGGGCACCGGCGGTACGCAGTACCGGCCGATCCGCAGCCGGCCGGGTTCGGCGCGGCGAGCGAGGTCGAGATAACTCGTGTCCGGACGGACCAGGATCGGATAGGGCTCACCGGGAACAGCAACGGCGAGTGCGTCGAGCATCGCCGCCGCGTCGGTGACGGTCCGGGCCAGCGGTCCGGAGACCGACATCCCGAGCGGATCGCCACCGACCGGCCCGCGGGACACCAGTCCCCGCGTCGTCTTGAGCCCGACCAGCCCACACGCCGCGGCCGGAATCCGGATCGACCCGCCACCGTCGGTGCCGTGGGCGAACGCCACCAGCCCGCCCGCAACGGCCGCCGCCGCCCCGCCGGAGGACCCCCCGGCGAGCCGGGTCCGATCCCACGGTGTGACCGCGGGTGGGCACCCGGCCGGTTCGGTGTAGGGCGGCAACCCGAACTCCGGGGTCGCGGTCTTGCCCAGGCTGATCGTGCCCGCCGCGCGCAACAGGCGCACGGCGTCGTCGTCGATCTCGGGGATGAACCCGCGGTAGACCCGCGACCCGAACGCCGTGGGCACCCCAGCGGTCAGGACCAGGTCCTTGATCGCGGTCGGGACGCAGAACAGCGGCGGCAACGCACCCGACCGCGAGCGAAGCACATCCTCGGCCGCGCGGGCCTGAGCCAGCGCAGCCTCGGGTGTGACCAGCGCGAACGCACCCAGGACCGGGTCCAGGGCTTCGATCCGGGCGAGGGTGTGCTCGACGAGCTCCACCGGGCCGAGGTCTCCACCGCGCACCGCGTCGACCTGATCCAGCGCCGTGAGCTCATGCGGCTCGGTCATCCGGTCATCGTGCCGCAGGGAAGCCGTCCAGCCTTGGTTGCCCTCCGCTCGGCGCTCACCCACGCACCTTGGGCAACCAGAAGCGGCTCACCCCGATGATGTGACGACGCCAGTGCTACGGTCTGCATGTACGCCATGACCCCAGGGCGTGAACTCGACTCGATCGAGCGGTGACCAGCGCTCCCCGGTGATGGTCACAACCCCGAGCCGCAGCGGTCGAGCCAGGACCAGATGTTCTATTTCTCCAAGAACAGTACGATCCGGGAACAGTATGAATAGTCACACTCGACCTACGCTTCCGTGCGGGCATATCCAACAGTTGCCGCCGGCAATTCATCCTGGGTTCCCGCCCGATCTCGCATGTCCGCGAGCAACCGCTGACGGTTTCCCCTGGAGGTACGTGCCGTGCGCCGCGTTCTCGCATCCGCAGCACTCACCGCCGTCACCCTGACAACGATCGGATTGATCGTCGGTAATGCCCAGGACCGGACCGATTCCGATCCATCGGCGACCGTGTCAGCCGTCATCCGCACGCCCGAACCCCAACCGATCCGCTCCCGCCCTCCGCAACGTCCGAGTGCCGAGCCGGAAGCGACCAGGACGCCGATCCCCGAGCCCCGTGTTCCCGCCGCCACCCAACGCGGCAGTCGACCCAGCAGTCAACCCAACGGGGTACCGGTCGGGAGCACCGTCGTGTTCCTGGCCGACTACGAGACCGGCGACTTCAGCCAGTGGGACACCTGCCAGTCGGTGGACCTGAACAGCTCCTGCGCGGACGTGGCGGGATCCCGTAGCATGCAAGTCGTCGAGGACCCGGTCGGGCGCCACGGTAAGTACGCAGCCCGCTTCCTCGTGCAACCCGGCGACGTCCCCGAGTTCGGCGGTGGTGAGCGGTCCGAGGTCTCCGCCGACGACGAGGAGAACGCCGCCACCCGCGAGGGCGACGAGCGCTGGTACGAGTGGTCGATGAAGCTCCCCGCCGATTTTCGCGACCCGCAGGGGGACTGGTTCATCGTCATGCAATGGCATTCCGGTGACGGGTCTCCCCCGCTGGCCATCGACATCAGCCGAGGAACCGTCGACATCGGCGGCGACGGCTCCGGTGAATCCCGCCAGACAATAGGACCGATCCGCCGCGGTGAATGGGTGAGCTACGTATTGCACGCGAAGTTCTCCAACGACCGGGAAACCGGATTTGTCGAAGCCTGGGAAAACGGCAATCGGACCGTGCCGAAAATCCATCGGGCCACCATGAGTAGTGACGAAAACTTCCTCAAACAAGGCATCTACCGCGACGAGGGCCCCGGTAATGGAACCGCCGAGGTGCGGTTCACCGGGTTGCGTGTCACGGCCCCCTAGTCGCCACCGCATCCACCTGCCGTGACACCGGGAGTGAGCTGCGCCTCAGCCAGTACCGGGGCCGTGAACCCCGACCTGACGCCGGCCGTCCAGGGCACCCACGAGCTCCCGTCCCCGTTCGCCCGCCGGATCATCCTCGGCCACGTCAGCGTTTACCGACGGATGTCGCGGTTACCCATGCCCTGAACTGGACCGCTCGTCGGCCGTCAGTGACCGTTCATGGCTACCGCTCACCAGTTCCAGTAACGGTGTTTCGGGATCGTCGTTGTCATCGGTGCAGGGGTCAGCACTGGTAACAAAATCGGTGAACGCCGAACCGTAGTGGATCGGTGATTCACTTTTCGTCATTTGGGGTTGTGAGTGAATCGGAAGTCTGCTACGCAGCACCCGGATCGGGTATTCGCGGGCGATACCGGGAGCACCATGCGGCGACTGAGGTCGATGGACACCGGCGGCCGGCTTCGTCCTCGCCAGGGCACCGTGACACTCGACCCGGACCGCCCGAAGGCCTACCGACCCGTAGCACGGTGGGAGTGGCGGTACCAGGCTGCCGTCATCACCACTGATCTTGCGGTGGTACTGGTAGGGGCGCTGACCGGCGGCTGGCTCGGCTTCGGCAACACGCCCGCGGTCGTCGCCCTCCAGTCCTGGTACCTCGCCGCCGCGGCTGGTCTCATCATGATCGCCAGCTTCGCCGTCTGTGCCGCGTGGGACATTCGTGTTCTGGGTCACGGCTCGGAGGAGTACGGCCGGGTGCTCCGAAGCACTCTGGTCTGCGCCGTCGTCCTCGGCCTCGGTAGCCTCGCCCTCGAGTTGGCGGCGGCGCGCCCATGGGTCTTCGCCGTCATCCCGGTCAGCGGTCTGCTCACCATGATGGTGCGCTATGGCCTGCGCCGGATCGTGCACCGCCATCGGGCCAACGGCCGTTGCATGCGGTCGGTTCTTGCCGTGGGCAGCGCCCGCTCGGTGACCGAACTGATCCTGCGCACCCGCCGGGCCCCGCACTCCGGCTGGATCATCACCGGTGTCTGCACACCCGAGGGCCGGGGTTCTGATGACGGCGATCACATCCTGGACGTACCGGTCGTCGGTGATCTGGAGAACCTGTCCCTCGTCGTCGGACTCGACCAGTATCGAGTGGTCGCGGTGACCCCGGTGCCGGAGCTCACGCCTCGCCGGTTGCACCGCCTCGCCTGGGACCTGGAGGGCTCCGGCGCCGAGATGGTGGTCGATCCCGGGCTGATGGAGGTCGCCGGACCCCGACTGCACGTGGCGCCGGTGGACGGGCTGCCACTGCTGCGGGTCACCGAGCCCGACTTCACCGGCATCGCCCGGGTGGTGAAGTCCGCCTTCGACCGCACGGTCGCCTTCGCGTTGCTGGCCCTGCTGGTGCCGGTCCTGATCGGTGTCGCCGTGGCCATCAAGATGGACGGGGGGCCCGTCTTCTTCCGTCAGGTCCGCCTCGGGCAGGGCGGTCGTCCGTTCTCAATGATCAAGTTTCGCTCCATGGTGGTCAACGCCGAGCGGCTGAGATCAGACCTTCTGAACGCGAACGAGGGCGCCGGGCCGCTGTTCAAGATGCAACGCGACCCCCGGATCACCAGGGTGGGCACGTGGCTGCGCCGGTACTCGATGGACGAGCTTCCCCAGCTGCTGAACATTCTCAGCGGTTCGATGTCGCTCGTCGGCCCGCGACCGCCATTGCCGGAGGAGGCTCGCGGCTACTCCCCGGAGGCTCAGCGCCGGCTGCTCGTCAAGCCCGGTCTCACCGGCCTGTGGCAGGTCAGCGGTCGGAGCAACCTCTCGTGGGAAGAATCGGTCCGGCTGGATCTGCGCTACGTGGAGAACTGGTCGATGGCCCTGGACGCACTCATCCTCTGGAAGACGATCGGCGCGGTCATCTCGGGTCGAGGCGCCTACTGAGATCGGCCTGAAAGTGTGACCGGCGCAACTCTTGATGTCGGTAACGGCGAGCCCGAACCGCGCGATAGGCGGGCGAGCGTGATCGGCTTCTCAGGGTAGCCGGGCACGCGAAACGGGTCCGTCCGCGAGCTTCATACCGTCCGAGGAGGGACATCCGATGAGCGGGGCGCCACACCCGGTGCCGGAGCACCGACAGCTCAACTTTGCGGGCTCGATCGATCCTGCTCCACTGATCCCGACGTCTGAGGTTCATCGACGGCCGACCCGCCGTTGGGAGACGTGGTACTACTCCACCGTTGTCACCTCCGATCTGTCGATCGTGCTGATGGCCGCGATCGTCGGTGGCGAGCTGGGCGTCGGAGGTGGTTCGCCGTTCGGTCAGGACGGCTCCATCGCCCTCGCCGGGGTGACCGCACTAATGATGATCTTCTGCTTCGCGGCGGCCCGGGTGTGGGACCCGCGGATGCTCGGTGACGGCTCCGAGGAGTACGGCCGGCTGTTCCGGGCGACGGTCACCAGCGCCGTCGTGCTCGGTCTGCTGGCGCTCGCCTTCGGCGTCGACTCCCTGCGCCCCTGGGTCTTCCTGGTCGTTCCCATCACCGGTCTCCTGGCCCTGATCGGACGCTTTGTCCTCCGGCGTGCCCTGCACTCCCGACGAGCCGTCAACCGCTGCATGCATCCGGTGCTCGCCGTCGGTACCGAGGAGTGGGTCACGGACATGATCTCGCGGACCAGCCGCGCTCGGCACCACGGCTGGGTGATCGCCGGGGCGTGCACCCCGACCGGCACCGGCAACGACGGTCTCGGCGACATCGGGGGCATTCCCGTGGTCGGCGACTTTGACTCGGTGAAACGCACGATCTGGTCGGGTGGCTACGACCTCGTCGCGGTCGCGCCGGCTCCGGGCTGGTCACCCCGCCGGTTGCAGCAGCTGTCCTGGGACCTGGAGGGCACCGGAACCGAACTGGTGGTCGACCCCGGGCTGATGGAGGTCGCCGGACCACGGCTGCACGTGGCGCCGGTGGACGGCTTCCCGTTGCTCCGCCTGACCGAACCCACGTTCGCCGGCCTCGCCCGCGTCATCAAGGGTGGGCTGGACCGGCTCGGCGCCGCCTTCCTCCTGGTCGTCACAGCACCGGTTCTGTTGGGGATCGCGATCGCCGTCAAGCTCGGCGGCGGACCGGTCTTCTTCGTGCAGACCCGGATCGGCCGCGGCGGCCGATCCTTCCGGATGGTCAAGTTCCGCTCCATGGTGATCGATGCCGATCAGCTGCGGGCCGCCCTGGTGCGCGCCGACGAGGGCGCCGGGCCACTGTTCAAGGTTCGGCACGACCCGCGGATCACCGGTATCGGTCGCTGGTTGCGTCGCTACTCACTCGACGAGCTCCCACAGCTGCTCAACGTGTTGATCGGGTCGATGTCCCTGGTCGGTCCACGCCCGCCACTCCCGGAGGAGGTCGCCGGCTTCTCCCAGGATGCTTACCGCCGGCTGCTCGTGAAGCCCGGAATGACCGGGTTGTGGCAGGTCAGCGGCCGCAGCGATCTCTCGTGGGAGGAATCAGTGCGCCTGGACCTGCGGTACGTCGAGAACTGGACGCTCGCCATGGACGCCATGATCCTCTGGAAGACCATCCGGGCCGGGCTGTCGGGCAACGGAGCGTACTGAGCCACCGGATCACCGGGCCACCGATAGGATCTGCTGCAATCGGGCCCACCAGACCTGTCTGGTGGGCCCCATTCGAAGAATGGTCGAGGTGAACGACGCGTGCTACGCGCATCCGCCCGGTCGCAGGGCGGTCGGCTACTCGTCCTCGGCTATCACAACATAGGGCCGACCTGGCGTTGGCCCATGGTGCGCGCCGACCGACACCCCGCCGCGAACTTTGCGCGTCAGATGACGGCGTTGACGAAGCTCACGAACATCGTGCCGCTCGATCAGGCCCTGGCCGACATCGCTCACGGACGACCACTCCCGCCGCGCGCCGTCGCGATCACCTTCGACGACGGCTACCGGGACAACCTCACCTCAGCTGTCCCGATCCTGTCCCGGCTCGGGATCCCGGCCACGGTATTCCTCGTTCCCGACTTCCTGTCCCACCGGGTACACCCCTGGTGGGAGCGACTGAGCTGGGCGCTCACCGCTGCCCGGGCCACCTCCGTCGACGTCGACAGTGTGCGTCTGGGCCTGTCCGATCCGGCGGATCGGGCCCGCGCCCTGACCATCATCGAGGCCGGCCTGAAGCGTTGCGACAGCGCCACCCGCCATGCCCGCGTCGACCGCCTCGTCGCCGCGCTCGAACCCCGCGGCGAGTACCGCACCAGCGACCTGTTCATGAACTGGGACGAGGCTCGCGGCCTCGTGCGCGGTGGAGTCGTCATCGGCTCCCACACGATGCGCCACGCCATCCTCGCCCGCGAGGACCGTCAGGTGCAGCGCGACGATCTCCGGGAGTCACGGGAAACGCTCCAGCAACAGCTCGGAGTGCCCGTCCACACACTCGCCTACCCGAACGGGCAGGCCGACGACTACGACGCCACCACTATCGCCGCAGCGCGGGAAGCCGGATACACCCACGCCGTGACGACGCGGGGCCGGACGATTGATGTGGACACCCCGCCATATGAGATCTGTCGCTGGATCGTGTCTCCCGACCGCTCCACACCGAACCTCATCCTGAACGTGCTCCGCAGCCTGCTCGGTCGGAGGGCCCGCAGCGCGCCGTGACCGACGTCGGATGTCAGGTGACTCCCCCGGGGAGCATGAACAGCTCAGGGGCTTGCCTGACGACGGGAAGCGTCCATGCCGGAGCTGGTATCGCGTCAAAGACAAGCGATGCGCAGTGACGGACGAGGCCATCGTGGCAGGCATCGTGGCGACGATTCGGGGGAAGAGCCTCAAGCGTGCGCATGATGTGCCGCGCACCTTCCGACGGATCTCCAGAAATAACGATACACGCTGCTCAATGCAACTGAATCTGCGTGGGGCCTCTCCAGAACGATGGTGGATACAACGCCAGGGCGGCCTGCTGGGCCTCGACGGCGTCCGAGACACGCCCACTGTACGAATACACCCAGCTCTGCACATGACGTAGCCTTTGCTCGGCCCAGCCCCACTGTGACTCCCGGGCCGAGAGAACACATTCGGGGAGCCGCTCGAACGCTGCTTCGACATCGGCGAGCGCGGCCACCGACTCGGAGTGGCTGCCCTGCTGGGCGAGCACCTGCGCGCGCGCGGCGTGTGCGCTGACGGATGGGGCGCCGCCCGCGATATCGATCGCGTCGTCGGCAAGTTGCAGAATCTCTGGGGGCGCGCACCGCTGTATAGGGCGAAAACGGCGCGCCGGCCACGGACGAGTGCATGGAGTTGGCGATCGCCGGACGTCTGCGTCGCTCGCTGAGCCGTACGCCAGTATCGGCTGGCCTCCATGAGATGTCCAAGCTCAACAAAACAGATGGCCGCCAGGGCGCTGAGTAGCCCGCAGACCCGGATCATCCGCGAGCGTGTATCGTCGCTGGCACTCTCCGTTCGGAGCCCGGCTTCGTCCAGGTCGGCGAGGAGCTGAGGAAGCACGTCGACTGTGGGGGTTGGGCCGACCAGGTGAGCATACTGAGGCTTATGCAGAACTCCTGGTGGGCGCCACATCGCCGCAGGTCAGCGACAGTCCGAGTAGATCAACTCCGGACTTTTGCATAAGCCTCACTGATCCGCTGTGCGTTCCCACTCATCTGCGTCATACGTGGTCGTCGGTAGAGTCAATGCAGAGTCCACCCGGCGGCGCAATGGTTCCGCCGTGGAGAGAAGTCCGCCCACGATCGCGCCACCGGTTAGACCAAACAGCTCACGTCGCTCCACGTCATCCTCACAACCCTGCGGTTCATGCCGCTCATGTCCGTCGCTCCACCGATCACGCCGCGGGGACAATCGCTGCCCGGCGGCGGAAAGCACCTCGGCGCCCATCATGTGCTGAGACTTGCTTGCGGTAATGGAAGGTTCCCACGGTCGAGCTGCCAACCCGAATCGTTCGCCGGGGACGTGCAACCCGTCCGCGATGCGTTCGATGATTCCCACGGAGGTGACCTGGTGGGCATCTTTCATATACTCGCCGACCCGGCTTACACTCAGCCCACAGAGGCGACCAATGTGGGTGACCGTGAACTTAGCGGGCTCTTCTGTCAGATTATTGACGAACCTGAAAAGTCGGCCGATATTCCAGTCGAGACACGCGCGAACCACCTCGGAATGATCTCGAACCTCCGGGGGTAGCCGGTCGGGAGGCTGATTACGTCGCGTCATTACTCGCACTCCCGGCCATGGACCCACGAGACACTCGAGCCGGAATCGCCAACGACCAACCGGGGCATCGCCGCCACCCTGCCTCGCTTGGACGATCCCGTTTCGGTTGTGGTTCGGTCATTCTCGTACCTCTGGCTCGATTTGTGGCGTATTCCCAACACAGTGTAGCCGCTGCACTATCCATGACGAGGGCCGATGCGCCCACAAGCCAAGATCGACCTGCCGTGACCGGGGGGCTACCCGGTAGCGACAAGGTCGCCGCCCGGGTCGCGCCCGAGAACCGCCTCTGACACCAGCGCGGTAACCAGGTAGTCACCTAGCGATCCTTGGTTGACTGCGGTCTGGACCGCCCATGCCGGCTACGCCTTACGTCTGCACATCAAGGTCGAACAGATCAGCGATAGCGGTGATCGAGTGCGGTGCTTTCAGCTATGCTCATGATCGCTCTCTCGGAGTGTCGTACGGACTATCACCTGGGTGTGGCGCTTGGGAATGACGAGTTGGCCGCTGGGGGTGTTGTCACTGTCGGCCGGATGGGCTTCGATCCAGACCTCGGTCATCAGCTGGCGTTCCCGATCCCAGACTCGGACCCGGTCAGCGACCCGGCTCGCGAGCTCCTCGCCGCCGGGACCGTAGGCACACACGCCCAACTCGAACGGCTGCTCGATGCCATTCGGGTCATTGGTGGTACGTCGGGTGAGATAGGCGACCGTGTCCCGGTCGAAAACTCCCATACTGCCCCAACCAAATATCGGGGCGATAAGTCCACGATCGATGGCCCCAGGGGCGACGAGGAGTCGGCAGAACCCGTCCAGGGTGGCCAACCAGAAATCCAGGTGCTCAAAGGCCCCAGTGACACCGGTCCAAGACAGGGCCGGGGGGTGGTCGAGAGCCTGTCCGAGCGCCTGCGCGTCGGCCGGGTGCCCGTCGTCGACGCGCAGGATGACGTGGCGTTGCCCGTCGAGGAAGATATTGCGTTCAGCAACGCCACCCGCGCCCCGCAGCGGTATAAAGCCGCATTCCTCGATCGACCGGCTGCGCCAGTATCCGTCCTCGCGGTCGAAGGCAATCGACCGCGTCAGGCCCCGCATGCGCAGGGGGACGACCAGCCGCCCCCCGGGAGCGAGCTGATCCGCCCAGGCCGAGGGCAGGTCCCACGCGCCCCCGGTGACGACGATCCGATCGTAGAGCGCATGATCGGCACAGCCGAACTCGCCATCGCCACAGACCACCGACACACCCGGACAACCCGCGGCGGCCAGGCACTCGCGAGCACCCCGGACGACCTCCTCGTCGATGTCGACCGTGGTGACCTCGCCTGCGGAGCCGACCAGTCGCGCGAGCAGCGCGGCGTTGTAGCCGGTGCCGGCGCCGATCTCCAGCACCCGGTGCCCCGGCCGAACGTCAAGCTGCTCCAGCATCGACGCGACGACCCCCGGGGCCGAGGCCGAGCTGACGGCAACCCCGTCCGGGTCGCAGTGGGTGACCACCGCCTCGTTCGAGTAGGCCCGCTCGACCGTGGTACCCGGAACGAACAGATGTCGCGGGGTCGCCCGCCTGGCCGCCTCGACCGAGGGTGCGCGAATCAGCCGAAACTCCCGCAACCGGTCGACCATCGCGTTTCGCAGCTCTGCCGCAACGGCAGGCTCAGCACAACACACGGGCACGGTGACACACCCTCACGGTAGTGGTGGCGGCAGGCAAGACGGCGAACGGAACGTCCGAGACCAGCACGAGTTCGCGCATCCAATCAATCACAGCCGCACGCACCGCCCCACCCGACCCTGCAGGCTCGGGTAGCAAGGCCGAGCAGCGATGAGCCACGGCCGGAAGCAGATCACCTGATTACGGGCGGCGGGCCGACATCGGCCCGCCGGAAGAACGGGTCGAGCGACGGCCTTGCGGGTGTCGCCGGAGCTGGGGGCCGATCAACTCGCCGCCGCGTCGACTTGCCGTGCTACGACCGTCAAGTCGGCGCGGGAACAGACCCCGAACTCCCCCGGTGGCTGGTTACCCTCAGAGCCCGGTTGTGATCATTCGGCTAGGGGAGAGCGGTATGGGGGATAATCAGCGGGGCAATGCGGTACTGGGGACGCTGCTGGCCGAACTCGGCTGGTCACCGAACCAACTGGCCGGGGCGGTCAACGAACTGTTCGGGCCGGGCTCCGTGGCGCGCAGCACGGCCTCGGAATGGCTGAACCAGGACCGGCTGCCCCGGGATCCGCTGCCCACCGTGGTGGCACACCTGATCTCCGATGTACTGGACCGGGAGGTCTCCGTGGCCCAGTTGTGGTCGGGTCGGGCGCAACCCGCCGAGTTCTGGGTGCCCGCCGATCACGAACTGCAGCTGCCGTGGACCGCCGCAGGTACGGTGAAGGTCCTGGACGACTGGCTCGGTCACACCGGAGGCTCGATCGGGATGGACCGCCGCATCTTCCTCGCGGTCAGCGGGGCCGCGCTAACCGCGCCCGCCTGGGGCTACGTCGAGCGTCTGGGCATCCGGGGCGACTCCTTCGCCGCGCTGGCCGACGACAGGCGCAGCATCACCATCACCTCCGCCATGGTGGACGCGGTGGCCGCCACCACCGCCGGGATCCGCAACCTGGGCAACACCGAGGGCGGAAACGAGGACAACCTGCGGTTCGTGCACCACCACCTGATCTGGGTCGCCAAGCTGCTGCGCCAAGCCCGATTCACCAGCAACGCGGTGGCCAACCGACTGCTCGCCGAGTGGGCGCAACTGGCCCAACTGGCCGCGTGGATGGCCATGGACGCGGGCCGACACGGCCTGTCCCAACGCTATGTCACCAGCGGGTTGCACGCCGCGCACACCGCGGGGGATCGCTCGGTGGGCACCTACCTGCTGTCCGACCTGGGCTCGTGGCGGGTGATCCAGGGCCGCCTGGGCGACGGCGTCGAGCTGGGCCGGGCCGCCCGGGACGCGGTCGAGCTGGCCAACGCCGCACACGAGGTCGCCCGGTCCACCCCGGCCGCGATACGGGCGCTGGCCGCGAGCGGATTCGCCAAAGCCCAGGCGGCGATCGGCAACGCGCGGGGCTTCCACGCCGCCGCCGAGGAGGCACGGGCCCTGCTCGACACCCCCGGGGCACTGGACGCCCGCCCACCCTACCTGGCCTGGTTCGACACAGGCGCGCTGGAGACCCAGCTCGCCGAGAGCGCGCTCATCCTCGCCGCAGTCTCCTCCCGTGACGGCCGCGCCCTGCTCGACGATGCAACAGAAGCCTTCGGGCACACCGCCACCGACCCGGCCAGGACCCCCCGCAGCGTGGTGTTCGCCGCCGCGTGGCTAGCCCGGTCCCACGTCGCGGCCGGTGACCTCGACCAGGTGGTACCCACCACACAGGTTGCCCTGAACCGGCTGCCCACCGTACGCTCCCGGCGCTGCGAGCTGGTGCTGCACCGCCTCGAAGACGACCTCGCCGCACTTCCTCCCACCCACCGCCCAGCCGCCATCCGCTTGCTGCACGACCAGCTTCGCGCCACCCACGCCACCTGAGCCCGAGCAGCCGACAGGCAAACACCAGACGAGACGTGCCGGGGACGCGGCCGACGATCCGTTCCCGGGTCGCGGATCTGGGCCACAGGCTCGGTGACACCCGCAAACCTGCCAACAGAACACAACGACACAACATGATCAGCAGTTACATGATCAATGGTCGGGAACCCGGAGCCGCTGCGAGCACCACCTGCGATTCCCGGATGATGGTCACCAGTTCCACGACCCACTCCAGGGTCAACCTGGCCTTCCCCCGCAGCTGGCGTAGCTGCCGGCCCAGCATCCGCCGCCGGACCACCGATCCGTTCCGCACGTGCCTTCGCTCTTCGCATCCGCCTGTCTGCATGACACCGGGATATCAGATCCGGGATCCCACGCTTGGTCCGATGACGATCTCGCATGCGCGACCCTCGTCGGTAAGTGAGCAGATCACACGACCGCAGCCGGTGGACCGGGACCGGATCAGCGAGACGGCGACTGGGATCGCCAAGTGGTCGAACGTGGGACGAGCGCTGCTCGCGACGCACGTCGCAGGCCTGGAAGGGCGGTGTGCCGGTGCCCACGCAGCACCATGTTGCCCCCGGTGTCCGTACTCGCTCGCGTCGCTGATGCCGCTGCTCATTCTTCCCCACCGGCTATCCCGTGAGGGTCTACCCACCACAAGTGCTCAAACTCGACAGCCGAAAGGAAGCTATGTAGTATAAATCTTATGAGTGGCAATTTGCGGATGACGGTGGCGGTGCAGGCAGTGCTGGGGGCACTGCTCCGGCAGCCTGACACGGAGCGGTACGGGTTGGAGATCGTCAAGGCCAGCGGGCTGGAGCCCGGCACGATCTACCCCATCCTGCAGCGGCTGCGCGGCGCCGGGTGGGTCAGCGACCGGTGGGAGGACCCCGAGCCCGCCCACGCCGAGGGCCGACCCTCCCGCCGCTACTACCGGCTGACCATGGAAGGCCGCACCCGCGCCATCCATACCCTGCAACGCGGCCGAGACCGCAGCGGCCTCAGTCGCCTGCTTACCCCACCTCGCTCCCCCGCTGTCCCCACAACCGAAGCAGGCCCGGCATGAGCAACCGGAGCAAAAAGGACCGCCTCCGCAGCCTCGTCGACCTCAGCATCGCCGACGCCGCTGGCGGCGGCGTCATCGTCGTCGGCATCGCTGGCGTCGTCGACGGTGTCGGCGTCACCATCGCCGCCAGCGTCGTCGTTGGCATCGCCGGCGGCATCGCCGTCGCCGTTGCCGGCATCGATGTCGTTGTCGTCGGCGGCGGCGTCATCGTCGGCGTCATCGTCGGCATCGGCGCTGTCCGACGCCGTTTTCAGGCTTCGCGGGAACTGGTGCGCCTTAACATGGTGCCGCCGCTGACCACCAGGTCGCTGCGCTGGGTGGGCGTTCTGCTGCCCAGTGAGGAGGGCGGCAAATGGTTGGCCGAGGTGGCCTCCTGCCTCGCTGAGACCCTCGACCCGGGCGAACGACGTCGGTACGTGCGCAGCTACCGCCGTGAAGTACTACGGCTGATCTGGGTCAGCTGGACCGAGTACCTGCGCGAATCGCGCCACCGGGAGCTGTCGTAAGCGCTGAGAGGGTAGGCACAACCTAGCGACCCGGCGTGGGCTCGGCTGCTGTTCGTGCTGGTGGAGGGCCGAGATGGGCAGTGGTGGCGCGGGTTCCTGCTAGTGGTGCTGACCGAGCTACTCGTAGTGGGGGTGGTCGGGCTACTCGTGGTGGGGGTGGTCGGGCTACTCGTGGTGGGCGTGGTCGGCGCCGGCTGGCTGGGTCGGCGGCTTCGGGCATGCGTGCAACCTGGTCGGCGGTGATCCGCTCGGGGTCGATCGGTCCCGGCCACCTCAGCCGGTGATCTGCACCGACCTCGGATCACCTGCTTGGATGGGATGATCGCGGATCTGCTCGAGCAGGCGGTCGACGACCTCGTTGGCCAGCCCGACACTGGAATTCCAGCTGGTGACGTTCGGGTAGATCTGCGCGGTGGTGACCAGCACCACCCGGGTGCCCGGTACCTCGGCGGGAGGTTTGCGCGCCGCGTACCCGAGCGGGTAGACCGGCTCGACGAACGGCGCCTTGAACACCTCGACGTGCTCGATGTCGGCAGGGGTCAGCGGGAGGTCGCGGTAGAGCCCGATCAGCTGATCGGTCCAGCGGGCCCGGATGCTCGCCGGGTTCTCGGCGAACAGTGCGGACTCCCGATCGGTGTAGTGCATCACGTAGACCAGGTGCCGGCCGCCGTAGGTCTGTGACCCGGTCAGGGCCGACATCTCGATCACGCCGTCGAACTCGGTGTCCGAGTGCAGCACCGCGGACCAGTAGTGCCCGTCCAAGGGCCTGCGCAGGAAGAACACGGCGTTGACCACACCCTGATAACGCAGCTCGGAACGAGGCAGCCGCGCGGCGAGCGCGGGGTCGGCCAGCGCGGCGAGCTGTGGAAGGGGCACGGTGGAAACCACCCGGTCGGCCTCGATCACCGCGCCGTCGGCCAACCGCACCCGCATCCGGTCGCCGGAGTCCCGCATTCCCTGCACAGGGACGCCCGTGCGTACCGCACCACCGGCACCCTCGATGCTCGCTCGCAGGGCCTCGATCACGCGCTGGTAACCACCGATCGGATAACCCCTGGTCGCGACGTTGCTCTCGCGCCCGAGCCGCTGCCACAAGTACAGCGCCGGTACGTCGCCGAACTCCGGACCGAACTTCGAACCGAACATGGGTACGAACAGTCGCTCCCAGATCACCGGCCCGTACAGCCCGCGCAGCCAGTCCTCGGTGCGCAGGTTGTCCAGGTCCCGGCCACGTCCGAGCCGGCGCAACATCACCGAGACCAGGCCGAAACGCACCCGCTGCGGCACTGTCAACGGCCGGAAGCGCAGCAGGTCCACCGCGGAGCTGAACGGCAGCCGCCGTTTCTGCACGACCATGCCCATCGTGGTCGGCCGCCACCGCACCTGCCCGCCCATCCCGATCTCGTCCAGCAGCGGAAGAAGATGGACGTCGGTGGGCATCACACAGTGGTAAAACCGCTCCACCCACTGATCGTCGTACCGGAAGAACGTGCCCAGCCCGCCGAGCTGGTCGCTGCCCTCCAGCAGGGTGACCCGCACGCCGGCGCGGGCGAGACGATGCGCCGCAGCCAGGCCGGAGATCCCACCACCGATGACGACGACGTGCGGCTCGACCGAGCTCACAGGGAGCGGTACGGGGCCGGGGACAGGCGGTCGCGCAGCAGCAGCTTCATATACTGGACGATCGTCGCACGCAGCTTCAGCTTGCTCGCGCCCTGCTTGCGGTCGTATTGCAGGACCAGCGGGACCTCAGCGATCACCGGCCGGCAATGCCGCAGCTTGAGCAGCAGCTCCACCATGCATGCGAAACCCTGCTCCTCGATCAGCCGCTCGCCCCAGTGCTCGGCGGCGCGCGCCAGCAGGGTGACCCGATAGGCGCGGAATCCGCTAGTGAAGTCGTGCACGTCGTCGAGCGCCAGCACCTTGCGGAACAGCACGGCCGCGCCCCGGGACAGCGCTCGGCGCAGCGGCGGAGCGGTGCTGTCGTCACCGCCGTGGACGAACCGCGAGCAGATCGCCACGTCGGCACCCGAGTCGATCGCCGCGTGCAGCGCGTGGATCAGGGCCGGGTCGTGGGTGTCGTCGGCGTCCATCACCACCACGACATCAGCATCGGTGGCCACACCCAGCGCCGCCCGCAGCCCGGACTGCACCGCCTGGCCCAGACCGAGGTTGTGCGGGTGCTGCACCAGCGCGACGTCGAGACCCTTCACCCCGCGCCGGGCCACCTCGGCGGTCCGGTCCGACGACCCGTCATCGACCACCCAGACCATCAGCTGTTCGGTCCGCGACGCCGCGGCCAGCCGGGCCAGCAGCGACGGGAGCGAGCCCTCCTCATTGAACGCGGGGAGCACGACGTGCGCGATGCCGCGTGTCGGCGGGGCACTCGACGCGTCCGACCGGATCTTCGCCTCGCCGGTCACGTTGATTACTGCACGCTCCATGTCAGCTCCCGAATCGTGAGGGTCGATCCATCAGGCACGTGATCGTCAGCAGGGAATCGAGGTGACCACGATCACTTTCTCCCGAGTTCAGTAGTCGATCTGACGAGGTCAGCAGCTGTTCCTGGCTGCGGCTGTCTGCTGGCCCTGACCGTCAGTATCAGCACGCCAACCCAGGCGGCCACGATGGCCACCCCGTCCATGGCGTCCGCCACCCCCGCCCCGAGAACCGTCGTCACGACGTCGTCGACCTGGTGGACGTGCAGGTACGGCACGCTGATCAGCGCGATCACCGCACCCAACAGCGGCCGGTTCACCGCCGCCCTGGTCCGGTTCCTCAGCGCGGCCCACAGGCCGGCCGCAGCCACCGTGGCCGGGAAGGTGATCAACAGGTCGCCGGGCTGGTGCACGATCGCGGTCACGACGGCCATGCCGACCAGCAGATCGGCCAGGACGGCGGCGACCGACGCATCAGCACCGCCCATCCGCTCGCGCCGGACCAGCCCGCGCACCATCCACGCGCTCAACCCGAGCACCGCCACCAGCGCCACCAGCTCCGCGGCGGGTGGCGCCCATCCGGTGACCCGGAACACCGTGGCCGCCAGATCGACGCGGTAGGACCTCGATGCGTCGAACGCTCCGATCTCGCTGGCATACGCCAGGTTGGCCCGCACGGCATCAAGGAACCCGCCGACTCCGCCCTCTCGAACCACCAGGAGCGCGACGACAGGCAGACTGGCCGTAGCGGCGACGGCGGTGCCGGCCAGCGCCACCCGGGGTGAACCGCGCGCCGCGAGCAACAACGCGAGCGGGAGGCCGAACTGCGGCTTGATCCACGCGACGCCCAGCGCGACCGAGGCCCAGGCCGGGTGAGCTCGACGAGCGATCAGCGCCCCGGCAGCGCCGACCGCGATGAGCGGGTTGATCTGCCCCACATAGAGCTGTGCCTTGCCGAGCTGACCGAACAGCAACAGAGCCGACCCCACCGCGGTTGCGGTCAGCACCGGAACCGGCACCCAGCGGCGCAGCGCGATGGCACCCAGCACTGCCAACATCACCAGCAGCAGCAGCGAGACCACCGAGAACGCCAGCGCACCGAGCCCGTACGAGCCCAGACCGAACGGCAGGTGCAGCGCCAGATGGTAGGGCTGATAGAGCTTGAAGACCTGCCCCACCGGCCAGGACCCGAGCATGACGTCGGGTCGGTACGGGTTACCGCCGGCCAGCAGCTCCTGAACCGGGAAGTACGTGGCATCCCGGAAGTCCTGCAGCTGCTCCAGCTCACGGTTGGCCACAGTGGGCTCGGCGACGTGGATGACGGGCCGCAGATCCCGCCATGCCACGGCCACCGTCGCCAGCGCCCCCACCGCGGTGAGCATCGGGATGAACCACCTCGCACGCTCTGAGCCGGCCGGACCCGGCTTGGCCACCGCGTCCTCTCGCACCGCTCTCGGGTCGGCTGCGGTCATCGCCGGTGCCCGATCGCGTCGACCGCACGCACCCGGCGAAGGCCGGACCCCTCGATCCGGGTCACGTGCTCCCCGGTACCGACCACCTCGAAACGCGACCGCAGCGCGTGCAGAACCCAGCCCAGCAGGGCCACCTTCTGGCTCCCGGGAACCGCCATTCCCGGGAAGAAGTCCATGCCGGGCGCCTCGCGACGGTCCAGCACATCGGTGGGGTGCAGCAGCAGCGACGGACCGAGCCCGCGGGCTCGGCACAGCCGCAGCGCCGCACCGAAGTGGGCCCGAGCCAGCCGGGGTGCGATCTGATGCAGTTGCAGCAGGTAGGAGCCGTGGATCGGCACCCGCAGCAGCGGCATCGTGGTGACGGGCAGCTCGATCAACCCGCCCGCGTCGGCCCACCGGTAGGGGTGGATCGGGGCCAGCGCATCGGTCACCGGCCCGAACAGGTCGCGACGAGCGTCGGATTCAGGCCCGGATGGAACGGAACGGTTGTGGTAGATCCGGGCGAGTGGACCGACCCAGGTCGGCAGGGTGGTGGCGTCGTATCGATACCCACGCTCGGCGAGCAACCTCAGCAACGTCGGTGTGACGCTGTATCCCGGGCCCCGGAACCCGACCGGCCGCGGTGCGCCCGCCGCGACCACGGCCTCCTCGGTACGGACGATCTCGGCCTCGAGCTCGGCGAGGCTGTAACGGTGCAGCCAAGGTTCGTGGCCGTAGGAGTGGTTGGCCACCTCGTGGCCCGCGGCCGCGAACGCCGCGACGGCCTTTGCGCCGTCCTCCCGCTCGGCGTCCGCGCCGACCACGAACGCCGTGGTGGTCAAGGCGTGCTCACCGAGCAGTTCCAGGATTCGCGGCACCGCGGTATTCAGGAAGCTTGGCCTGGCCTGCCATGCCGGGTCCCCGTGCGTCTTGAGGTAGGCCCAGAGGTTGTCCAGGTCCAACGAGACGCTCGCGACGGGCATCGTTCCCGCGGCCGCCATCAGCCCGTGTCCTCGGCCATGGTCTCGACCGTCCCCGTAGGTTCGAACAGGGCCTCGGACACCCCACTGGCGCGGGACACCACAGCCATGGCCAGCACACCGCCCACCACCAGGACCAGCCCGGCCACCACCCACCACAGCCGCCCGGCGACGACCTGGTCACCGAGCACGGCCAGCCCCACCACGGAGGCGAGGACCACTGTCGTCGCATCCATCGACGCAGCGGTCGCGGTGGTGGTACCGCGTTGGAGTGCGGCAGCCAGCAGGGTCTGCCCGACCAGCGCCGAGACGACCATCAGCCAGGCCAGCGGCTCGAACGCCAGCTCGAGCAGCGGGCCGCTCGCGATGGGCCGGCTCGCAATGGCCAGGACGGCGAAGGCCACCCCGGCCAGCACTCCCATGGCCACCGCGCCACGCGCCCGCGGCAACCGGGCGGCCGGCACCGCGAGGAGCGCGGCAAGCACGAGGAGGGCGATCAACCCGGCGGCCATCGCCGTCGGCAGGTCGCGCCCCGGAGACGGCTCGGCCGCACCGACCAGCAGCAGCAGACCGGCAGCCATGACCACCAGCACACCGATCTCCGCGACTCGTACCTTCCAGCCCAGTACCGTCAGACCGATCACCGCGGCCAACCCCACCGCCGAGGACGCACCGGCCTGCACCAGATACAGCGGGAGCGTGGCTCGGGCGAGGAACGTCAGCACGAACCCCGCGACCTGGCTGGTGAAGCCCACCAGGTAGATCCGGTCGGTGGCCAACCGGGCGAGCAGGCCCGGGTCCACCCGGTCCCGGATCTCGGTGCGGCGCGCAGCGACGGTCTGGGCCACGATGCCGATGGCGTAGACGACCGCAGACAAGGCGAGGAACACGTACCCGAGCATCATCCGCTCCCCTCGACCGCCAGCCGCCCGCCGCTTGCGAGCACGCTACTGACACCTGCCCAGCAGATCGGGTGCTTCGGAGCGATCCACCCGTCCGAGTCAGAGAGCGGTGCGCCCGATCGCACCGCTGGCCAATAGCCCGGCCTCCGCCGCGTGGATGTCGAACTGTGCTGGTCGGTGGTCCAGCCCCAGCATCCAGGCGATGCCCTGCGCCGCCCGTCGCGCAGCATAACCATCGCCGAAGGGGTTGCCCCCGGTCGGCCGGGTCCACACTCCGGCCAACGACTCCTTGGCGGCCGCGACGATCCGCGCGGAGTCGGTGCCGACCAGCTCGGCCCAGCCGCCCTGCACCGCCTCCATCCGCTCGGTCACCTCCCGCAACACCAGCACCGGAACACCGAAACTGGGCGCCTCCTCCTGGATACCCCCGGAGTCGCTGAGCACCAGGGCGGACCGGGCCAGCAACCGGCACATCTGCGGGTAGGGCAGCGGATCGGTCACCGCTACCCGGGGGTGCGCGCCCAGCGCCCGGTCCACCTGCGCCCGCACCGCCGGGTTGGCATGCGCCGGCAACACGCACCGCAGGTCGGGGTGATCGGCGAGCACCTGTCCGACAGCCGCCAACACCCGGTCCAGGGGAACCCCCCACGACTCCCGGCGGTGTGCGGTGACCAGCAACAGGCGTGCCTCACCCGCGGAGACCTCGCGCTCGATCATGACCAGCGCAGGGTCGGCACCGGGACCGGCGGTGGCGGCCACCTGGAGCACCGCGTCCACCACCGTGTTGCCGACCAGCAACACCTTCTCCTCGGGCGTGCCCTCGGCCAGGAGCGCGCGCACCGCCCGAGCGGTCGGCGCGAGGTGCAGATCGGCCAGCACCGCGAGGATCCGGCGGTTCGCCTCCTCGGGGAACGGCGCCGCGAGGTCACCTGAGCGCAGACCCGCTTCGAGGTGCACCACCGGCACCTGCCGCCAGAAGGCCACGAGCCCACCCAGCAGCGCCGAGGTGGTGTCGCCCTGGACGACGACCGCCGCGGACCCGCGCTCGACGATCACCTCGTCCAGCGCGGGCGCCAGCTGTGCCACCAGCTCGGCTTGGTCGCCACTGCGGCGGTGCAGCGCCAGCACGACGTCGGGAGCCAAGCCGAACGCGTCCAGTGCTTGCGCCACCATCATCGGATGCTGTCCGGTGGCCACCAGGACCGGTTCGAGCAAGCCAGCGGCCCGGACGGCGTCGACCAGGGGCGCCATCTTCACGGCCTCAGGCCGGGTGCCGACCACGAGTACGACGTTCGGCCGTGACATGCCGATCAGGCTACGGCCTCACGGGTGGTGCCGATCTTCCAGCTGTCGAAGTAGAGGGTGCCGGGCTGATCGATGTCGCTCTCCCGGTAGTAACCCGTCTTGAGGTAGCTCTTGGCCTGCTCGCCGGACTTCTCGGGTGGGTACATCGTGCCGGTCTCCGGCTGGAACCGCGCCAGGACCATTGTGTCCCCCTGCCAGACCTCCACGAACCCCTCCTCGGGATCGGGCGAGAACCTGATGTGCACCATCCAGTCGACCCACTGACCGGTCGCGGCGGGACCGATCTCCATCTTGAACGGCTCCGGCCCGTCGTCGGAGATGCCCGCACCACCCTGGAGCATGTACCGACCCTTCTCGACGTTGAGCGAGAGCGGCGGGGAGCCGTCGGCCCTCGCCTTCCACTGGGTGATGACCTGCCAGGCCCGATCGACGGGGAAGTCGTCGGCCAGCTTCGTGGAGAAGCTGAAGAACAACTCGTCGCCAGGCCTGATGTCGGGGATGTCGGGTTCGACCTCGGCGCGCGGATCGCAACAGGTCCCCTCGTCCGACGGCGGGCCGGGAATCGAGATCTTCAACGCGTGTCGGCCGTCGCGTACGAACTGGGGATCCGATACGACCTCGGCGGGCGCCCCTCCACGGGCGATGTTCCAGGGGGTGTCCTCGAACTGGGACAGGTCACCGGTCTCCAGGTCGCCGACCCACAACAGGCCTGGACGCCCCGGCACGGTGGGCACCGACCGAACGTCGTCCGGGCTCGGCGGTGACTCGGAGCCACAGGCAGCACACAGGCTAACCACCGCGATCAGACCCACGACCCGCAGGACGTACTTCGATGGGCGACGCAACGAGAACCACCTCTTCATCCACGCTCGAGCTCGCGAGCGACCCTTCGGCCACGCTCGAGCCCGCAAGCGACCCTTCGGCCACGCTCGGACCCGCGAGCAACCCTTCACGTCACGCTCGGACCCGCAAGCGACCCTTCGGTCACGTTTCTCGATTCACCTTCGCCTACGTTACCGATCCCGAGCCGGTTCGGTTCGGCATTGATCCGGGTCGGTACGCTTCGGGCCGGCGTTGCCGCACCACACTCGGGCGCGTGCCACAGCGATCGCGAGGGGACCATGGCTACCGCGGGAAAGACCTTGATGGTGCTGGGCTGGCACAACGTCGAGGGAAGCTGGTGCTTTCCCTCTGCGCCGGGAGTCGGCATGCGCGGCCTGGCCCGGCAGCTGGGTGTCCTGCGCCGGGTGACCAACATCGTGCCACTGGGGCCGGCCCTGCGCGCCCTGAGCGAAGGCCGGCCGCTGCCCTCGCGTGCACTGGCGATCACCTTCGACGACGGCTACCGCGACAACCTCACCCTGGCCGGGCCGCTGCTTGCCCGGCTGAACATCCCGGCCACCTGTTTCCTCGTGCCCGCCATCCTCGACGGCGAGGTCGTCCCGTGGTGGGAAAGGTTGGCGTGGGCGTTGCACCAGCGCCGCACCGACCAGCTGGAGTGGGAAGGCAGCCGGTGGGCACTGACCGACATCGCAGCCGAGCGCGGCGCGTTCCGGGACATCTCGGCCAGGTTGAAGCGCCGCGACCGGCAGGATCGGGAGAAGGCGGTCGACGAGCTCGTCACCCTGCTCGAGCCGGTCGGCGAGTACCGCGCCCAGGAGCAGTTCCTCGACTGGGACGGCGCCCGTGAGCTGCAGCGGTACATGGAGATCGGGTCGCACAGCATGTACCACTGCATCCTCGCCGAGGAGAGCGCACAGGCCCAGGACGTCGACCTCGCGGAGTCCCGGCGTCGTCTTACCGAAGGGCTGAGCACCGACATCACACTGCTCGCCTATCCCAACGGGATGAAAGCCGACTACAACGCCGACACCCTGGCCGCAGCGCAGCGGGGCGGCTACGACCACGCGGTCACCACCCAGGGCGGCTGGAACACGCCATCGACGCCGCGTTTCGAGATCCGCCGCTGGGTGATGAACCCCGAACGCGCGGAGACGGACCTCGCCAAGATCCTCCGCGACCTCGTCCGCCGGAGCCGGACCCGTCAGGAGATCGCCGCGGTGTAGGCACGGACCAGCGACTCCGCCGAGTGCTTCCAGGACAGGGGGCCCTCGACGCGGGCCCGGCCGATCTCACCCATGCGATCCCGTGCCTGGGGATCATCGAGCAGCCGGGCCACCAGGCCGGCGAACTCGGTCTCTGAGTTCGGCGTGGCGTACAACGCGGCCTCCCCCGCGGAGACGCGGGCCTCGCGAAGGTCGAACGACACCATCGGACGTCCCATCGCCATGTACTCCATGATCTTGTTCATCGTGGAGACGTCATTGAGCGGGTTGAGCGGATCCGGCGCGAGGCAGACGTCCGCCGTGGACAGGTGGCGCAGCAGGTCGGCGTCGGAGACCCGCCCGGTGAAGTGCACCTGGCTGGCGAGCCCGAGCTGGTCGCAGAGCACGACCATGTCGTCGAAGGCGTCCCCGGAGCCGAGGAACACCGCCCGCCAGTCGTCACGGCCGAGATCGTCGCGGAGCACCTTCAGCGATCGCAGGGCGTAGTCGATGCCGTCCTGCGGCCCCATCACCCCGAGGTAGGCGAGCAGGTGCGGCTTGCCCGCCTTCAGGCTCGGGTCGGGCGCCACCGGCTGGAAACGGTCCAGTGCGGGTGCGCTGCGCACGACGAACACCCGGTCGGGCGCCATTCCACCCCGGGAGATCGCGGTGTCGCGATAACTCTCGTTGGTGGAGATGACGACGTCGGCGGTGCGGTAGGTGAGCCGCTCGACGAACCGCACGGCCCGGTACAGGAAGTCCTCACCACGCTCGAACCGGGACAGATAGAGCTCGGGCACGAGATCGTGCTGGTCAAACACGAACCGTGCCCCCCGCAACTTGAGCACCAGGGCGACGAGGAAGAACAGGTCCGGTGGGTTGCAGGCGTGCACCACGTCGACCCGACCCACCCGCCGCGCCAACCGCAGGGTCTGTAGCAGCGCCATGCCGTACTCCTTCACGAAGCCGATCGGCCCACCGGTCGCCGCCTGCAAGGGGTAGCGCAGGATGTGCACCCCGTCGATCATGATCTCGAGCTCGGTATCGCGCTTGCTGCCCTGCGGACAGATGACGTGCACCTCCCACCCCGCGTCCCGGAGCGTGCCGGCTTCCTGCCAGACCCGCCGGTCGAACGGGACGGACAGGTTCTCGACGAGGATGAGTGCTTTACCAGGCAAGACCGAAGTACCCCTTCTGCTGCCGGCGCTGCTCAGCGTCGGGTAACCGGACCAGATCGACCACGATCCGGTCTCCTGCATGGTCGAGAGCGGCCACGACCGCCGGGTCGGTGCTGCCGACCAGGACGACCTCGGCGTGGTCCATGACGTCGTGCACCGACTCGGTGAGCACGTCGCGCAGGTGCGGCAGGTGCTGCTCGACGTACTCCCGGTTGGCGCCCATCAACCGCGACAGCGAGACGTTGGCGTCGTGCACCCGCAACGAGTAGCCCTTGCCGATCAGACGCTCGCAGAGCTCCACCAACGGGCTCTCCCGCAGGTCGTCGGTGCCTGGCTTGAACGACAGGCCGAACACCCCGACCCGCCGGCAACCGGTGGCCGCGACCAGCTCGAACGCCCGTTTCAGGTGCTCCTCGTTGGAGGACAGGACGTGGGCGAGGATCGGCACCGCCACGTCGGCGCGGCGCGCGGCGTACACCAGCCCGCGCAGGTCCTTGGGCAGGCAGGAGCCGCCGAACGCGAAGCCCGGACGCAGGTACGCCGGGCTGATGTTGAGCTTGCGGTCGGCGAGGAAGATCTCCATCACCCGATGGGAGTCCAGCCCGAGCGCGGCGCACACCGCCCCCACCTCGTTCGCAAAACCGATCTTGAGCCCATGGAAGGCGTTGTCGGCGTACTTGGTCATCTCCGCGACCCGGATCGGTACCCGGAAGACCGGCCCGGGCAGGCCCTCGTACAGGGCCAGGACGGGTTCGCCGCTGGCCTCGTCGAGCTCGCCGACCACCGTCTTGGGGGGATCGTGGAAGTCGCGCACGCTGCTGGCTTCACGGAGGAACTCCGGGTTCACCGCAACCCCGAAGTCGCGGCCGGCGCGCAGGCCCGAGGCCCGCTCCAGGATGGGGATGAGCAGCTCCTCGCAGGTGCCCGGCAGCATGGTGCTGCGGAACACGACGGTGTGCCGACGGCCCTTTTCCCCGATCGCCCCCTCCCCGATCGCCCCCTCCCCCAGCACAGCACCGATCTGTTCGGCCACCCGCTCCAGGTGCACGGTGGACAGGCTGCCGTTCGGGGCGGACGGGGTGCCGACGCAGACCAGCGAGATCTCACTGCGCCCGATCGCCTCCCGCGCATCGCTGGTCGCGGTCAGCGCACCGGATCCGACGACGTCGGCGGTCAGCTCGCCGATCGACTCCTCGATCAGGGGCGCCCGACCGTCGACGATCATCGCCACCTTGGTCTCGTTGACGTCGACACCGATCACCTGGTGACCGCGGGCGGCTAGGCACACCGCGGAGACACAGCCGACGTAGCCCAGCCCGAAAACACTGATCTGCACGGTGTCCGCCTCTACTCGGGTGTTCCCGGCGCCGTGGCGACCCGGGAGTGAAGGATCAGCAACCGCACGTCACTGCGTGCACCCTGACCAGCGAGGCCAGGAGTTGCTCGAAGCCCGCGGCGGTGTCCTCGATCCGGAACTGCCGCTTCGCGCGAGCCCGCCCGGCCGCACCCATCCGGACCCGCAGCTCCCGGTCCACGGCCAGCAGCTCGATCCGATCGGCCAGCGCGCCGGATGCCCCCGGTTCGACCAGGTAGCCCTCCGTACCATCGGTGACCATGTCGCGCACGGCACCGACGTCGGTGGCGACGACCGGCACGCCTGCCGCCATCGCCTCGATCACGGTCAGCGGGGCGCACTCGAAGCGCGAGGTGAGGCAGGCGATGTCGAAGCCGGGCAGCAGGCGCGCCACGTCGCGGCGCAGGCCCGCGAGACGCACCCGATCCGCGATCCCCAGTGTCTCGGCGAGGGCGACCAGCTCAGCCACCCGCTCACCGTCGCCGATGCACACCAGGCGCAGCCGGGGATGGCCCGGCGCCAGCTTGGCGATCGCCTCGAAGAGGACCTCATGCGCCTTGATCGGGTCCAGCCGGGCGACGATGCCGACCACCAGGTCGTCCTCGTCGAGATCCAACTCGACGCGCGCAGCGGTGCGGTCGGCCGGCGTGGCCGCCGGTGGCAGCGGGATGCCGTTGGGGATGACGACCTCGCGGATCCTGCTCCAGCGATGCCGGTTGACTCCCTCGTGGCGGCGCAGGTACCGCCCCTGACTCGGGGCGAGGAGCACCATGGCGTCGGAGAGGAACAGCGTCGCGACATCGTGGCGGGGCAGGCAACGCCGGCCCCGGAAGGTCATGGTGTCCATTCCATGCGGCGCCACCACGCTCGGCCGCCGGCTCAACCAGGCGGCGAGCCTGCCGAGGGTCAAGGGCGCCCGGTGCATGTGGGTGACCAGGACCACATCGGTGTCCCGGCGGAAGCGACGGATCAGCCGGAACACCGTGCGCAGGTCGTAACGCCCACCACGGCCGATCACCTCGACCGGGAATCCGGCCGCGGCGAACTCCGGGCCCAACGCGCCGAGCCGCTTGAAGCAGATCAGCCGGGGCGCCACCACAGCCGGATCCAGGTGCCGGAACATGTTCAGCAGCAGGACCTCCGCGCCGCCGACCTCGACCCGGTCCATGACGAGGGTCAGCCTGATCGGCCCGGGGGGCCAGTCGTTCCTCACGGTGCGGTCCGCACCGCGGCCGCAACGCGACCCGCGGTCTCCTCGATCGCCAGCTCGGCATGGCGAACCGAGCGCTCCAGGCTGAACCGCGACTCCAGCCGCTCCCGAGCGGCGCGGCCCATCGCCCGGGCTCGTTCAGGGGCGTTCAGCAGCCCGACCAGGCGGGCGGCCAGGGCAACTGGATCACCGGGTGCCACCACGTGCCCGGTGACGCCCTCATCAATCATTTCCGGGATCCCCCCGACCGCGGTGCACACCGCGGGGCGGCCCACCGCCATCGCCTCCAGCAGCGCCATCGGGAAGCATTCGATCGTGTAGGAGGTGAGCGAGAACACGTCGACCATCGCCACCAGGTCGGCCACGTCCGTGCGCGGTCCGGTGAAGATCACCCGCTCGGCGATCCCCAACTCCTGCGCCAACCGGGTCATGTCCGGGAGCAGCCGCCCGCGGCCCACCACGAGGAACCGGGCCCGCGGCACCTGGTCGAGCACCAGCCGGGCAGCCCGCAGGAAGGTGACGTGGTCCTTCTCCGGACGCAGCACCGCGACGATCCCCACCACGACGTCGTCGGGATCGATGCCGAGCTCGGCAGCCAGCGCGGCGTTGCGGGGCAACACGGGCACGAACGGGAAGCGGGCGACGTCGACACCGTTCTGCACGATCCGCACCTTGGCCACCGGGTAACCCAGCTCCTCGGACAGGTACGGGAGCTGCCCGTAGGCGACGCCGAAGTAGGCACTGGTCACCGGCTCCAACAGCCGATCGGCGAGCCGGCGGGAGCGGCGCCGGGACTGGAGCTCACCACAGTTGTGCACCCACACCACCGATCGCGGCACCCGACAGAGCGTGGCGGCGAGCCGACCGAGCAACTCCGCGTTGGCCCCCCGGGCGATGATCATATCCGGGCGGGTGCGGCGGATGTGCCCGACGAGCTTCACGAGTCCGCGGACGAGCTCACCCTTGGGCCGGTCGAAAGCACGCGCAGGGACGCCCGCGGCCGCCAGTTCCGCGAACAGCGGACCCTGCTGGTTGATGCAGACGACCGACGGCTCGAACCGCGATCGATCCATCGCCGGGAGCAACGTGACCACATGCCGTTCGGCACCGCCCACGGTGAGATCGGGCACGATGAACAGCACCCTCAGCGGCCCGCTGGTCGATACTCGGCGACGAAGCACCCCGAGACCCTATCGACCGCCGGGCGTCCGTCGGCCCCTAGGCCCAGCACGCCCGGCGATGGCATTATCATCGACCCGGTCCAAAGACTTCGCAAACTTGACGTTATCCTTCTCCGGCGATCCAAGATCGCCGCGTCGACCGGTACGGGCAGCGCCACGCCCCCGACATCCGCCACTTCGTCGGCACCGGCTGGCGCCATGCCGTGGACTCCTTCGAGGCCGACCTGCGAGTTCCTGTCCCGGGTCGCGATGAAGATCGCGCGGATGGAGGCCGACCTCGGGCCGATGAACGCGGTGCTCGCGGACGCGGTGCAACGCCGGATGCTCGGCGAGACCGTCGATGTCGACGTGCACAGCCCGGTGAGCAGCTCCCCACAGCGTGCTCGGCGCGATCGAGTGGCGCACGAACACCCGTCGGCAGTCGCTGGAACGGGTGCTGGCCGAGCGAGAGCAGGCCGAGCGCGACTGGATCACGGCCGACCTGGACTGGATCGCCGCGACCCTGCGCGGCGCCCTCGCCGACGTCGACGCCGAGGACGCGCTGATCAGCCGGCTCGAGGTGGAGAAGTCCAAGGAGGAGCTGGACCGGTACCGCCGCGACCGGCGGCCCTGGGCCGACCGCCGCACCCGGCTCGACGCGGAACGGGACTGCGAGCTGGCGACCACTCTGAAAGCTGACGCGAAGATTCCATGACCAGACCCGCGCGCGGCACCGCGGCTGGCCCCGGAATCTTCGCGAGCCACGGCGAGCCCTCAGGAGGGCTCTAAGTTGCTGACCTGCAGTACGCCTCGTCCGACGTCTTCGAGACCCTCCCGCTCCCCGACTCACCCCGGAAATGCGTGAGCTGGGAAGCGCGCTCGACACCTACCGCTGCAACGTCATGCTCGCCCGCAACTGATGTTTGCCGCCGCTCCCGCGCACGACCGGCACCGCACACACCCAGCGGTGTGTGCGGTGCTCGGCGGTGGTGCTGGTGGCGCACGAGGTAACTCACGCGGCATCAACCAGATGGGGAAGCGGTTTTCGTCGGGGTCTTTGCTCCGAGTCGATCCACGCTGGAGGGATGAACTCGGGCAGCCCGTCGTGGATGCGGACCTGCCATTCGGAGTGGTGGAGCAGGCGGTGGTGGACGCGGCAGAGCATGGCGCAGTTGTCGAGCTTGGTTTCGCCGTCGTTCTCCCACTCCAAGATATGGTGGACTTCGCACCAGGCAAGTACATCTTTAGTAACATTTAGGTTGGCATGGGGCTGCAGCGTGCTCACAGGATGCTCACAGGCGGTCGTTTCGGCTGTTCAGCGTGGTGTGAGTGTGGCGGCTTGGTGAGCGATCGTGGCGAGGGCGCAGGGCCAGCTGGTGGTGGGGCCGCATCGGTGACAGCGTCCGACAGCGGTGCGTCGGTGCTCGATGAGTGCACGTTGGACGGCGCTGGGTTGGGTGGCGAGCAGTTGGGCGGCGGCGGTGAAGGCTTCCTGTGCATGGCGCGCCCGCTCCGCGGCGTCGGGCTGCTGTCCGGCGGCGTTGTGTGGGCTGTTCACCGGTGGCGCCGGGCGCGCCAGTAGGCGAGGTGGTCGCGCCATGTGAGGCGGGCCCAGTGGGCGCGTCGACGGTTCTCGCGGCGTCTGTGGAGGTACTCGCGCAGGCGTTGGGGGCGCCCGGGAGCGCGGTGGCGGCTGTGGTCGTGTGTTGGCCAGGTGGAGTGCCGGTCGGCGCGGCGGGTCGGGGTCACACCGCGCCGACCGGCTGTCTGGGGGTGGGTGCCGGGGTCGGCATGCCGGGTGGGGGCCACGTCGTTGATCGTGGGCCCGGCGGTGGCCGTCGCGGGATGATCCCGTGTGGAACTGTTGTCGCACTTACGCCGACGGATGGTGTACTGACCTGGGACGATCAGCGCAGGGCGACGGTGGCGCCGTCGGTGGGGAGGGTGCGGGTCGTGGCGACGGTACGGCGCTGGTCGGGCGCAGAAGCGCGGGCGTTGCGGGAGGCGCTGCGGTTCACCGTGCGTGGGTTCGCCGAGCACCTGGGGATCGCTGCGCGCACGGTGTCGAAGTGGGAGGCGGCGGGGGCGGCGACGTTCCCGCGGCCGGATACGCAGGCGATGCTGGACACGGTGCTGGAGCGCGCGGACGGCTGGGCGCAGCAGCGCTTCGAGATGCTGTGCCGCCCGGCTATCGGTCCGTCGCCGGTGACGGCGTTGCGGGCGCAGCGGTGGGAGTTCGAGTCGTGGACCGATGACCTGGAGCGCGCGTCGGTGGCGTTGAGCCGTCAGGACTTCGGGGCGGCGGGCACGTTGGTGGAGCGGTGGTTGACGCGGTTCTCGCCTGCCGAGCTGGACGAGCGCGGCGCGTACCTGCACGCCCGGACGTTGATCCTGCAGGGCGGGATCCGACGGGATCAGGGCCGGTTGGCCGGGCCGGGATCGGCGCGGGCATCGTTCCTCGTCGCGCGTGACGGGTTCGCCCGGCTGGGCATCGACAGCCGGGTCGCGCAGACCGAGCTGGGGCTGGTGGTGTTGCAGGAGATGGGTGGCGACCTGGAGACCTCGGCCCGTGGCTACGAGGGCCTCTCGCGCGACGAGCGGCTCAGCGGACGGGACCGGGCGCTGGCGTTGCTGTGGGTGGGCACGGCGTTGAGCAAGGTCGCCCGGCCGGACGCCACCGCGCACGCGATCGACATGATGGTGATCGCGAGCGAGGCGTTCGAGCGGCTGGACGAGGCGGCGGACTGGTCGGTCGCGCAGCAGAAGCTGGCGCTCGCCCACCGGGCGCGGGGCGATCTCGGTCGTGCGCTGTCGTTCATCGACCTCGCGGTGCGGAACAAGGTCGACGATTCGCCGATGCAGCTCGTGCGCCTGAACACCGCGCGGGCTCATATCTTGCTCACCGATCCGGCGACGAGCGGCGAGGGTTTACGGGTTATCGGCGGCACGCGCGACATGGCGGCGCTGCACGGGCTGCGGCATCAACTCGACAGCATCGCGAGGATCCGCGGCGAGATGGCAGCCAGCTAGTGAGTCGACGTGGAGGTTCTGCTCGTATGGGCATGCACAAGTCCGATGTGGTCACCGATCAGGACCGGGGTGACGCGGAGCTGATCTGGGACTATCACCAGATGGGCCACGAGGTGCGCCGGTGCGAGGTGGCGATCGGGCTGGGTAGCCACGATCTTGGGGTCGCGGTGCACGCCGCCGAACTGTACCGGGCCGGGCTGTTCCCGGTGGTGGTGTACACGGGTGCGACGAGCCCGACGACCCGGGAGCGGTTCCCCCGCGGGGAGGCTGTCCACTACCAGGAACACGCCGTGGAGCTGGGCGTTCCCGCGGAAGCGATCCTGGTCGAGCCGCGGGCGACGAACACCGGTGCGAACATGACACTCTCCCGGGAGGTCCTCGCCGGCGCCGGGCTGCACCCCTCCTCGGCGCTGCTGATCTGCAAGCCCTACATGCAGCGTCGGGCGTTCGCCACGGCCGGGAAGGTGTGGCCGCGACTGGAGGTGGTGTGCGCGTCGGAGCCGCTGTCGCTGCCCGATTACGTGAAGTGCATCGGTGACGAGAACCTGGTGATCGACATGTTGGTCGGTGATCTCCAGCGGGTGATCGAGTACCCGAAACAGGGATTTGCCATCGAGCAGGACGTTCCAATTGTGGTTGGCGGCGCGTATTCTCGGCTGGTGCAGCGCGGGTTTACTAGCCGCCTTATATCGTAGGATAGAAGCGTGGGTGGATTCGATCCATGAGTGGTGCGTGTGGGTGTGTGCGATTCATCAGCCGAATCTGTTTCCGCGGTGGGTGACGTTGGCGAAGTTGCTCACGGCCGATGTGTGGGTGGTGCTCGATGACGTGCAGTTCTGCCGCCACGACTATCAGCACCGAGCGCGGCTCGGACACCCCGACGCGCCGCAGCGGCAGTGGCTCGTCCTGCCTGTGCATCTGCCCGACGGGCGGTCCACCGCGATCCGGGACGCCCGTCTTGCCGAGCCGGACACGGCCCGGCGTCGGGTCGCGGGCCTGACCCGGCAGTTCTACCGGCGTTCCCCGGGCTGGGGCCGCATCGCAGAGTTGGTCGACACGGTCGCGGACCGCGTCGAGGTGACCGACAGCCTCGCCGAGGTCGCCGAGACTTCCACGGCGTTGTTGCTGCGGGCGTGCGGCTGGACCGGGGAGATCGTCCGGTCCAGCGTCCTGGCCCGGCGCGGACCGATCAGTACCGAGCGCTCCACCCGGTTGACCGACCTCACCCGCGCGGTCGGGTGCGGCAGCTACCTGTGCGGGCGCAGCGGCCGCTCCTACCTGCACCCGCGCCCCTTCGAGCGCGCCGGCACCGCCGTGCGGTACTTCGAGCTCCCCCGGCTGATCAGGGCCCGCTGGTGGACCTGACCGCGCTGGCCACCCTCGCGACCCAGCCCGCAGCGCAGTAGCTCGGGAGCCCGGCGCTGGTGCAGCGCAAGTTCCACAGGAGGTCCACACGCGGCCCTCTCGTCGGGCCGCCGGTCGCCGGAGGATGAACTCGGCGCTCGCACCGCACCGTGGTGGCGCCGAACATCCGCGACGGACAGGGGACCTTCGATGCATGCGCTGATCGCCAGCCCATTTCTCGGCGAGCATCTCGTCGTCCGGCCCGGACACGAGCAGGGAATCCGTATTTCGCTGCGCCGCTACCGCGCGCTCGCCGACGACACCAGGCGCAACGAACCGGTCCCGGAATGGCTCGCCGACGCTACGGCTCGCGCCTGGGGGATGGACCTCACCGACGCGCCACTCGCGGACACGGTAATGGTTCGGACGCCGTCCGAGCTGGAATACGCGCGCGCCTCCTGGGAGATCAACAAGGGGTGCGACTACGACTGCGAGCACGCGAGCACTGCTATCTAGGCCTCAAGCGGTTCGAGGGACTGTCCTGGGAAGGAAAGATGACGCTACTCGACGTGATGCGCGATGCCGGGGTGCTGTGGTTGCAGATCACCGGCGGCGAACCGCTCATCGACGCGCACTTCCCGGCCTCCTACGAGTACGCCAGCTCGCTCGGCATGATGATCGCGATCTCGTCGAACGGATCGCAGTTGTCGAAACCGCGCATCCTCGAATGCCTGACCCGGCACCGGCCCTACCGGTTGACATTGAGCGTCTACGGCGCCACCGCGGAGACCTACGAGGGCCTGACCCGAAGCCGGGGCGCGTTCGGCCGGTTCACCCGCGGCCTGGACGCGGCCCGCGAGGCCGGGCTTCCGGTGCGGCTCAACATCATCGTGGCCGACCGCAACGCCCACGAACTCGATGCGATGCGCGCGCTCGCCGACCACCACGGCTTCCCGCACCAGGTCTATACGAACATGTCTCCGACGATTTCCGGCGGCGGGGAACCGCTTCCCACGCAGGCGGCGGACTTCCTGCGCCGCCGCCGACCGTTCACCGGATGCAACGCCGGACACACGTTCTTCCACTCCGACCCGTTCGGGAAGGCGTCGATCTGCAAGGTCGGCCGCGACCCCCAGATCGACCTCATCGCCGAGGGCGCGAATGGCCTGCGCGCACTTGGGGGAATCGCCGACGGTCTCATGCTCCGCACCGGCGGTTGTTCGGGCTGCACCATCTCCGGATCGTGTTGGACATGCCGCCCGCTCGCGAAGCTCTATCAAGAAGCCAACGCCCCGTTGGGCTCATACTGCCAACACGGTGAGAGGAGGTGAAGCCCATGACTGCCATGCCGATTGCACTCGATATCCGGCCGCTCGACGACGACCTCGTCGAGTATGTCGAGAACCTCGACACGCTGATCGAGACCGTGATGTGTTCGTGCAGCGCCGGTGACGACCAGCCCTACTGATCTAACCCCCGGCCCGGCACCGGATAAGTGGTTCCCGGCCGTCGGCATTCCGACGGCCGGGAACCACTTGTCGTACAATTCGCCGATTCGTGGCAGCCCGCTTGTACTTCCGACCCCATCGAGGGACGATCACCACGTGGCCATGCCCCGCATCAGCTGGCACGACCTGCCCGCCACCACCCGCGCCGCTGTCGCTGCGCACACCGGCACCGTGCACGCGGCCCGCACCGCGGGGACCGGCATCAACTCCGGCGTCGCCGCAATGATCGACACCGAGCGCGGTCCGTTCTTCGTGAAGGGCGTCCCTGCCGACCACTCACAGGCCCGCACCCAGCAGCGCGAGGCCGAGATCAACCCCCACCTGCCCCCGGGTAGTCCGCGGCTGCTCTGGCGCGTACGGACGACCGAGTGGGACCTGCTCGGATTCGAACTGCTCCACGGCCGCACCGCCGACTTCAGCCCCGGATCCCCCGACCTCCGCAAGATCGTCGACGCGCTTGCCCGGCTCGCGCGGACGCCCTGCCCGGCGATCCCGCTCAAGGAAGTCGCGCAACGGTGGGCGCCCTACACCGACCCCACTGTGCTGCACCTCCTCCGCGGCGAGCACCTGCTGCACACCGACATGGCACCGCACAACGTGCTCGTCGACGACCACGGCGCGCACCTGATCGACTGGGCGTGGCCCACCCGCGGCCCGGCGTGGGTCGACCCCGCCGTGTGGGTGCTGCGGCTCCTCGAAGCCGGACACACCCCCGAGCAGGCCGACGCCTGGGCCGCCCAGCTCCCTACGTGGCGCGCGGCCCCACCGGCCGACCTCGCCGCGTTCGCCGACGCCAACACCGCCCTCTGGACCGAACTCGCCGCGCAGGACCCGACCCGAACCTGGAAGGCCGACCTCGCCACCTGCGCCGCGACGTGGGCAGACTTCACCCGCTCGGCCCGGCCCCGGCACGTGGGCGACAGCAATGATCAACAACACGGACGGTAGTTGCAGATGGGGGTTCAACGGGGGGATCAATCGGGGGTTCAAACCAGGGTTCCGACTTGGGCTGAACCCGTTGTCGTTCGGGGAACTGCTGGCGGCGGGCCGTGACAGGGGATCATCTGGTGTACCAGACTCACTTGGCAAAACGCAGTGTGTGATTCCGTCGGCGGGCGTGATGTGACGGTCCGCCACGGCCCCGGCGCAGTTCTTCTCTCCCCTTGCCAATAGGGCTTCCGTTAGCCCTACCATTGGAAGGGCGGTAGTCGGTCGCGTCGTCCTGCGGCCCGCCGCCGACGGTGAATCAGAAGACGAGGAGCCACTCACGCGGCGCGACCTCGGTGACCTCGTCGACCGGTTGCTCGACATCCCCGGCGACATCCTCGATCGACGTCCCGGCCCGCCGCAGCGCGAAGTAGGCAGCCGGATGGTGTGCGCCGTTCGACGCAAAACCCCGAATCGCGGGGAGACGAAGGCCTGATGGCAGACCCCGACGGCGGCCTCTTCGCGCACCCCCACGGTGACCAGCCCCCGCTCCCGAACCAGCCCGACCCGCTGGACCTTCCGCCGAACTTCCAGATGGCCACCTCCTACGAGGTCCGCGACGAGCTCGAAGAACTTGTCCGGCGCGACCTGCTCGGCCCCTGGGACGGCGAGCACGAGCAGTTCGCGCCGTGGGCGATGGGCCCGCGCAAGCGCTACCTCATTCGGGATGCTCGGCCCCAAGCATTCGCCACGCTCCGCGGTCGTCGCGGCTGACGAGCTGCCCGACACCGAGTCCGGCTGCACGTCCTCGCCGAGGGCGTCGACCGGGGACTTTCGGACACGGCGCGGTGTGCCGCGATCCCCGTGCTCGGTTACGCCGAAGCCGTCGGCGTGGTGCGGGAAGGCCAGGTCACAGCCCGGATGGCCGACGCAGCTGCCGCCGCCTACCTCCGCGGCGTCGCCGACGGGTACGCCTGCTACGCCGCCTCGGAGCACATCGAGTCGGTGTGGAGCGGGCCGAGCAGCCACGCCGTGCCCGTGCGGTCCACCGCACAGGTACTGGTCGAGCTGATCGGGGAGGCGGTCGGCGAGCTCGTACTGATGACGTACGCGGCCCGGCCGCACCCGCCGGTGCTCGATGCGCTGAACGCCCCCCGGGCCCGCGGTGACGAGGACGATCGCCGACTCAGCGGCGGGCGATGCGGGCGCAGGAGGTCGACCTCATCGTCGAGGCGCCGGGTCACCGCCTGAGGTGAAGGCAGGTGCCGGGTGCCGCTCTCGGCCGCGCGACAGCTGGCAAAGGCACCTCGGCCGCGTCGCTCAGGCGCTCTTCGCCGGGCGATCGTCGAGCAGCTACCATCGCATTACCCGCGGCCTTCCCCAGTGTCGATCATGGCTATAGCTCTTCGTGCGTATCTCGAAGCCGAGCGTATACCTCCGCGCGGGCGAGTTCTGATCTTCGGTCGATCTCCAGCAGATCGCCGACCTCGACGGGCTCCTCGCGGCGTTGCATCGGTTACTCAAGCCCGGCGGCCGGCTTTACTCCGGGTTCAGCCCGTCAAGATCGTTGGATCGGTAAGGGATCAGCGGGGGGCCTCGACGTCTTGCGACCGGGCGAGCGACCTGCCCTCGCCCAGCTCCCGGTAGAGGGCATCGAACCGGCGCCAGATGATGTCCACGTCGAACGACCTGCGCGCACGGTCGAGCGCAGCGTCGCCGAGGCGGTGGCGCGTGTCCGGGTCGAGGATCACCGTGCGCAACGCGACCGCGAGCCCGTCGACGTCATCAGGTGGCACCAGGATCGCCGACCTGCCGTCCTCGACCAGGTCGGGGATGCCGCCGACCGAGGTGGCGACCACGCACAGTCCACGGCCCATCGCCTCCAGCACCGACATCGGCTGGCCTTCGTTGCGGGATGGGAGGGTCAGTACGTGCGCGGTGCCGAGGAGCTCATCGACCTCAGCTGCCGACAGCCACGAACGCACCTCGACCGAACCGGCCAGGCCGTGGTGGGCGACGAGCTCCCGAACCCGGTCCACCTCACCGTTGCCGGCCAGCGTCAGGCGGGCCCGCGCCCCCGATCCGTCATCCCGGAGCCGGGCCCATGCGTCGAGCAAGGCAAATGTGCCCTTGTCCGCACACATCTTGCCGAGGAAGACGACGTGTACCGCCTCCCCCTCGCCGACCCGGGTGCCCACCCCGACGATGCGGACCGGGTTGGGGATCGAGATCAGGTGTGCGTCCGGAGCGATGTCCTGAAGGGACCGCGACCAGCCGCGACCGAGTGCGACGACGACGCTCGCCGCAGCCAACGTGCGCCGGATGACCGACTGCCCGCTCGGCGGTGTGCGATCGTAGAAGAGAGCGAACCGGCCGGCGTGGACATGCAGAACGACGGGGATCCGGGCAATCCGGGCCAGCCACAGGAGGATCGCCTTGCGCACGAAGCTGCCCTCCTTGCCGGAGTGCAGGTGCACGAGATCGGGTCGGCGGGTGGTCAGCACCCACAGGTAGCTGACCAACCCCCGGGCGAATGCCAGCACCCGCGCCGTCCGGGACCCGCTGCGATGGGTCGCGATGAACTCGATCCCCCACGCCTGCCACAGCGGGGTATCGCGCATCGTGGTGACGAAGGTCGTCATGCCCCCGGGTGTGCGCAGGCTGGTGGACACCCACAGCACCCGCTTGGATCCGATCGTCGGATCGTGGGAATGCTCATTGATGGTGACTCCGCTCACCGGGGGGATACCCACAGCTCGTCCAGGTCGAGTTCGTCATCGGCGGCGGTGCGCTCCGGAGACTCCTTGCCATCCGAGGCTGATCCGGCTGATCCGGCCAGCTGCTGCCGGTCCGCGGCGCCGACCACGACCCCGACCAGGAGCATGACCAGCGCGCTCATGAAGCCGAGGTAACGAAGATCGACGGTGAGCCCGGTGATGATCCAGAAGAAGAAGACCACGGCTGCGAGGACGGCGAGGTCGCGACCGGCCACCCCTTCACGAGGCAGGGTCCGTACGGCTCGGAGCACGCTGCGCGAGAGCAGGAACAGGATCGCGAGCCACAGCACGAGGCCGATCAGGCCGAGTTCGGTGGCGATCCCCAACTCGTTGAAGTGCGAGACGATGCCGTAACCGCGGAACCAGGGCACATCCTGGGACCACTGTTGATGGTGATAGGTGTTGACCGAGATGAACCGGCCGATCCCCCAACCCAGCACCGGGTGCTCCCCCAGGGCCCACCACGCGGTGGCGATCATGTTCAGCCGGTCGTCGATCTCGTGGGACGAGGTCACGCCACCGGCGTCGCGATCATCGCTCACGAAACTCGCCCAGTTGACCGCGACGGCCGCCGTGGTCACCACCATGATGGGCAGGCAGATGACGCGCATCCGGGGCAACAGCGTCGTGCCGACCATCAGCGCCAAGCCGAAGATCAACCAGACGATCCGGGTGTGGGTCAGGTAGATCGCATACAACGAGACGAAACAGAGCAGGTAGAGCCCGATCCGCGCCGCGATGCGGGCACCGTCCTGGCGCGCGAGGTGCAGCGAGACCAGGAAGCCGACCACGAGCATGAACCCGTTCTCCACCGGGTTGGCGAAGATCCCGACCGCCCGGTCCGACCATGCGTCGCCGTCCGGGAACTGCACGATGTACTGCGGCCACACCAGGGACGGCGCATGGAACTGCATGATGCTGACCAGGATCGAGTAGGCGAAGAACCCGACGACGGTGCCCAGCAGGACCCGCACCGCCCGCTCCCGCTCGAAGACGACGCGACCGATCACGTACAGCGTGAACGGAATGAGGGTGCTGGTGATGATGAAGTAGTAGGAGGGGGAGCCGTCGTCCTCCGGATAGGTGTGCGGAATCAGCGCCGAACCGATGCACCAGATGATGAAGAGGGCCATCGCCGCCTCCACCGGACCGAACTGCGGCGCATGACTGGTGCGACGGGTCAGGGCGATCGCCCCGGCACCGAGAACACCGGCGAAAGCGAACAAGAACGGCTCGGCGGGCAGTGCCTCGATCTTGAATGCCTGCCGGAAGAACAGCGTGACGAGCAGCAACACCATCGCCAGGACCGGGCTGTTGAGCCCGGACAGGACCAGGGCGACCCCCACACCCACGGCGAGGATGCCCAAACCGGGCCCGACCGTGCCCGGAATGACGACGGCCGCAGCCGCGACCAGGATCGTGGCCGCCAGCAGCACGCCGGTGACCCGGAATCCGGATCCGCCGCCGGTGGCGTCGTACCGGGTACCGGCGCCGAGGTTGCTCCACTCCCCCGGAGACGCCACTCGAGGTCGAGGAAGCACCGGCGGGGGACCCGTCTCAAGCACGTGCGTCGACCTCGCCCGGTGTCGTGGACGGAGTGGTCTCGTTCACCGGCGGCGGTGGCGTCGGTGGCGTCGGCGGCGGTGGCGTCGTCGGTGGTGGCGTCGTCGGTGGTGGCGTCGTCGGTGGTGGCGTCGTCGGTGGTGGCGGCGGTGGCGGCGGGGACGGCCGGGGCGCCCGACTCGAGGGGCGGGGAATCAACGAAGTCGCCGCGGACTGACCGATGACCGCTCCGAGCAGATCGACGTGCACCCGTTCCAGACGTTGGAAGGCCTCGACCGCTTCGGACGCGCGCGTGACACCCTCCTCGAGGACGAGGATGGTGCGATCCGCCGAGGCGCAGATGACCTGGGCCTCGGCGGCCTCGATGATCGGCGGAGCGTCGATCACGACCAGGTCGGCCAGCCGCCCGGCCTGCTCGACCACATCGACGAAACGATCCGGCGCAAACAGGGAGTACGGATCGTCGCGCGAGGTGCCGGCCGGCACGACGAGCATGCCGCTGAGTGCGTCCCGCACCACGATCGGCTGCAGCCGCATACCGGGACGGCCGGCAAGGAACTCACCGAGCCCCGGCCGGCCCGGGTAGCCCGGATTGTGCCGGCTCGGATCCAGGTCGGCGCGGATGAGCAGGGTGCGCTGCCCCTGCTGAGCCCGGTAGAACGCCACCCCCTCGGCGACCTGCGCGGACAGCCGGGAGGACCGGACCGAGGTGACGGCGAGCGTGGCGGGCTGGCTCATATCACTCAGGCTGACCACATTGGCCAGACCCTTGAGCTGTTCGGCGCGCAGGGCCGTGCTGGCCTCGGAACGGCCGCCGTGCACGACCGCGATGGTGTCGATCCCGAGCCGCTGTCGGACCTCCTGCGGGGTGACCAGGCGGTCCTCGGCCCCGGCCAGGGCAAGGGCCGCGGCCGCACCCAGGATCAACCCACCGAACAGTGCGAGGAGCCCGTTGGAGGCGACACTCGGTGCCGCTGCGGTGACTGCCGGGATGAGCTGCAGGTCCTTGAGCTGGTTGTCGATCGCATCGGACTGGACGTCGAGGATCCGCTTCTGCAGCGCCGAGATCTGCTGGGTGAGCACCTGCCCCTCGGCCAGGGTGGCCCTCGGGAGCGCGACTTCGGCGGCCTGGATCTGAGTGCGCAGATCGACGATGGTCTGATCCGAGATCGCCTGCACACCGGTGTTGATCTGCTGGCGGAACGTCTCGGCGAGGGTGCGGGCAGCGGTGGCCGCAAACTCCGAGTTCGGCGAGACCGCGTCGATGTAGATGATCGGGCTGGAGGCCGAGGTCCGGGCGTCGAAGGTGACCTCCTCCGGTAGCCGGATCCTGGCGATCAGGGCTTCCTTGGCGGAATCCTGGTTGAAGTACTCCACATAGCCCTGCGACAGGACGGCGTCCTCCTCGGGCCCCCGGTTCGCCGACGAGACCGTCAGCGTCGCTGTGCCGGTGTAGGTCGTCTGCTGGAACAAGGTGTAGGTCACCGAACCGAGCACCGCGATGAAGGTGATCACGAGGATCAGCCACCCACGGCGCCGAAGGCGATCCAACTGCACCTGCAGCGAGCTCATCAGATGTCTCCCACAGTCGTGTCGCCTCCAGATCGCGGCTGGGCCCACGATAGGGCATTTGCCAGCATAGAGGCCGCCATCTGCAGGAGTGGGCTCCCCCTCCTGCCGATCAGACCATCGACCGCCGACCAGGCCCCCGACCGCCGATCAGACCACCGACGATCTGATTTCCCAGGTCAGCAACTGAGAGCCCTCCCGAGGGCTCGCCGTGGCTCGCGAAGATTCGCCGCCAGGTGCCCCGGTCCTCACGGTGTGTGAGCTTCCGGTCACTGACGGTGAATCTTCGCGTCAGCAA
>Ga0136617_10000061_pt1 | contig 69768 bp, 67 predicted proteins | sample AntDrymUQ3222106_2_FD_129672 | JGI IMG/M metagenome (GOLD analysis project Ga0136617, IMG submission 129672) | Polar desert sand microbial communities from Dry Valleys, Antarctica - metaG UQ322 (21.06) | ecosystem: Environmental > Terrestrial > Soil > Desert | place: Antarctica: Dry Valley...
ACGTCGACCTCGGGCCGGGCCAGCGTCGGCATGAAGCCCTGCACGAAGGCGCTGTAGGTCTCGTTGATCATCCGCTGCGACTCCGCGGCGATCGTGCTGAACACCAGCGAGCTCTTGCCCGAGCCGGAGACGCCGGTGAACACCGTCAGCCGGCGCTTCGGGATCTCGACGCTGACGTCGGAGAGGTTGTTCACGCGCGCGCCCTGCACGCGGATCAGATCGTGGCTGTCGGCAACGTGCAGCTTAGGCGACTGCGGGTCCGTTCTCGTGGCCATGCTCATAGTGTCTCCATCTGTTGGGCGGGGCCGCCATCGCGGTCTCCGTCGGCGTCGCCTGGCTCGATCTGACCAGCTTCGAGCAGTACGTCTGGTTCTCCTTCGCTTCGGCGGCCACCAGGCGGCCGCCACCGACGTCGTGCGCGGGCTCCTTCACGGTGGCACCCACGGCGGTCACCTCGGCCAGCTTCGCCTCGAGGTCCGGCACGTGCTCAAAGAGACCGTCGAGCGGCGGGCCACTCAGCCCGCATGCGGACTACATGGAGTGGAAGCGCCTGCTCGTCACGGCGAACGTGCCTGAACGCCGGCTTCACGATGCCCGCCACACTGCGGCGACGGTGCTGCTCCTGCTCGGGGTGACCGAGCGCACCGTCGTGTCCGTGATGGGCTGGTCGAGTACAGCCATGGCGGCTCGCTATCAACATGTCGTCGCCGCGGTGCGGCGCGGGGTGGCAGATCAGGTCGGCGGTCTGCTCTGAACGCCACCGGTCGATCGTGGTGTGACCAGACCGGGCGACGGTGGGGAACGGGACGGACCGACGACGGCGGCATAGAGGCTCAAACGTCACCACAACTGCAACCACGACGCACAACGCCGGGTCGGCCCCTCGGGGGCTACCCGGCGTTGTGCTGGTGACGCTGGCGGAGGATAGGGGATTCGAACCCCTGAGGGCGTGAACCCAACACGCTTTCCAAGTCTGGTGAGGGCGGTTCACGCGGGGTCAGAGAGGTGTTCGCCGTGTTCGCCGTGGCGGTCATCCGCGGCCCGGACCTGGCCGAACACCGGTGAACGAGACTAGGAATGAGACTGGGCGGTGATCATCGCGAGAGAGGGCCGTCGAGTCCGGTGGCGGCAGGCGACGTGATCGTGTCGGCGCGGCGCTCGCTTCCGACGGGGTAGCTCCAGCCCCCGCCCGCGACGGCAATGGCGTTCGATGAGAGGTGCCGCGCTTCCCGAACTGCGACCTCGACGTCGATGTTGACGTCACCGACTGAGATCACGTACGTCCCGTCCCCGCGGAGGAAAGCCACCTCGTACAGAACCGCCGGCTCCCCGTCGACATCGGTGTAGTCGTCAAAGTGTTCCAGCGTGCCGCGGGCCGCGATAAGATCTGGGAACGCGCTCTTGAACCGGGCCAGCGCTGCCCGGAGGTTCTGCCTTTCCGGCCGATCGGCATAGCGCGATGCCATCTCCGCCGCACGCAGGACGTTCCTAAGGGCTAGCACGAGCATGAGCGCGTTGGACTGTCGGCCGGCCGATACGAGATCCGCCATGTCGGCCGGCAGGGACGCCTCGGCCGCGTCGGGTCGGAGCAACTGATGCCCTGCGAACTTGACAGCCCCGGCGTACAGGTAGGCGTGGGTGGCGGCCTTCAGGGCAAGGGCCTGGCGCGTCGCTGGAGCGGTCACCACGGCGAGCTTGCCACCAGCACCGGTGAGGGCAAGCCGCTGTCCACTACGGGCGTTCGATCATCCTGTGCGGCCAGCGGGAGAACCATCAGCGACCTAATGAACCAGTGCTCACGCCACACCACAGCGGGTACGACATCCCATCAGCGATCAACTCTCTCGACCCACCAGCAGGGGCACGATCTGTCATCAGGACTCCCGGTCCAGTGCCACGGAGTGCTCACCTGCCAGCGGCTTGGCACGAGTCTGCCGTGGGCCGACCCGGTAGCTCTCATTAGTGCCCCGAAAGATTCTCGATCGGACCGGCCTGCCGCCGGGAAGTGATGCGGTGGGGTCACTGTTCACACCGGCGGCCCAAAGATATATCCGTCAGATATATCCGTCTCACTGCTGAGGGCGCACCAAGCATACCTTGGCCAGGGTCGGACGGGTAACCGCGCAGCACCGGGTCACGGTCGAACGCGGGCGGTCTCGGCACGAACCCGCCGCCGTACGAGGCGGCAACGGTGCCATCGGCGCGCAGCGGATCGTGATCACTCGTGGATGGCAGGTACCAGGTCATCCGAGTCACTCAGCCAGCGCGTCACGGAGCATACAGGCCCCGTCCTCGTCCAGCCTGGGCACGCGGCGACCGCCGACGTGCGGGCCTGACCGCTCGGTAAACCCCAAGTTTCTCCCCGCGAAGGGCAGCAGTTGTAGATTAGGGGCACTCTAAAAGACAACTAGAGCCGTGAGGGGTGTGTGATCTTGCCGTTTCACCCTCAGTCCGATCTTGTCGACGCGCGCGCTGCGTTACGCCAGATGGTAGACACCGTGCTCGACGGTCTCGCCGCCGGCAAGTTACCAGGCGAAGCTGAGCGACAGCAGGTGGACGTCAAGGAAGAAGCCGGGCGCCGCGGCGCTGGCGGAGTGCTGCTCCCGGGTCAGGCGAACAACCTCGCAGCAGCAACACAGCTGGCCGACGAAGCGGCCTGCTTCGCGAACACACCGGGCGGTGGGGCGCTGATCGTGGGAGTAGAAGACCGGACCGGTGATCTGCTCGGCACGGGTCTGGACCAGGAGTGGCTGCGCCATCGCATCTACGAACGAGTGGACATCGCCCCGGTCGTCGAGGAGCGGACAGTCGAAGGGGTTCGTCTGCTGGTTCTCTACGTCGCAGCCGCACGAGAGCCCATTGAGGACACCGCTGGCCGCATCCGCTGGCGGGTAGGCAACCACTGCACCCCTGTCGATCGATCCGAGTGGTGGCAGCACCGGCAGGGCCAAGTCGGCCACGACAGCATGGCCGTGTCCACCAAGCGCACGTCGGCCGACGTCTCACCCGGCGCAATCGTCGTCGCGCGAAGGTACTTGCAGGCGACAGACCCGACTGGGAGCACTGGATCCGACAGTGCCGCCGACCTGCTTCGCCGAATAGGGGTACTCCTGCCCGACGACCACCTCACCCAGGCAGGTGCCTTGGTCTTCTGCCCGGCCGACCGCAGCTACCTGACGGTGACCGTGCTCGACGTCGAGGGCGGAGACGTCGTCTCTACGCCGCCGGACCTACGAGGATTAAGTCTCCTTGAGCAACTCGCGGCTACGGAAGACCGGCTCGATCCACTCAACTCCGAAGTGGTTGTGCGGGGATCGTTCGCTGAGATACCCGTCCGCAGGCTTCCCCCCGCAGCGCTGCGCGAAGCGATCCTCAACGGCTTGGTGCATCGAGACTGGCACCTCCCGGACCCCGTTTCGGTGACGTGGGTGCAGGCAGACTCGACCCTGCAGGTCGTCAGCCCCGGCGGTTTCGTCGGCGGCGTCACTGCTGAGACCGTGCTCACGCAACGTTTCGCCCGTCATCCAGCGCTCGCTGATGTGTTCCGCGCCCTAGGGCTGGTCGAAAAGCAGGGACTGGGTGTCGACCGGATGTACCGGGAAATGGTTGCTCTCGGACACCGACCACCTGTCATCATCGAGGACCTGGGCCCGCGGGTACGCGCCCGCTTGGTCGGTGGCGAACCGGTCGTGCCGGTCATGGCCCTCACCAGACGCATCGAACCCGCAGTACGCCGCAAGGACGTACGCGTGGCGCTCGTGGTCGACACCCTGCTCCGCGAGCCGTTCACCACCGCGGATCGCATGGCGCAGGTGCTACAACGCACCCCGTCTGAGGCGGCGGAAGCACTCGATACCGCCGCGGATTGCCGGGTGGACACCAGGCCACTGCTGGTCCGGCACAAAGGCGTCTGGATGCTCTCACCCGCCGCGCTGAGCGTCGTGGAGACGTCGGCATCGAGAGCCAAGCTGCGTCACCGTGGAGTTCTGCCCTATCGCCGGCCGGACGACCCTCTGGACGCAGTGCGTCAATGGCTGACAGTGCATGACCGTGTCACCTCTGGTGATCACGCCCTGTTCACCGGCTTGAGCCAACCGGGCGCGCTGAACCAGCTGGAGCGCCTCGTCACGGACGGATTCCTGATCAGAGGCGCCGGACGGGGACGCAACGCGCACTTCCTTGCCGGGCCCAGACTGACCCGAGAGAGACACGACGGCCCCTACTCGTGGGGTTCGGTCGTGACTGTCACAAGTAGCCAGGACCCTCCCGTTGAGCCGGCGACCTCGCTGACCTGAGCCGACGTCGGCGAGCCGATAGAGCCGTTTCGCTAGCCGCGTTGCCAGATGTCATTGACGCGAGGGCGGGCGGACTGGGTGCGGTTCATGGCCGTCCCAATATCAGTGTGGATCTCGGTGTCTGCGTTCGCTCAACGCGGCAGCGCGGGGTTCGCGCCGCTATCGGACAACGGGACGATTGTCGGGTCGAGCGCGGAGTTATTAGCCGACGTGGTCCGCGTGAGCCACCCTGTGCCGAAGTTCGCAACGAGTGCCTCGGTGCTCCAACTCGACACCTCGTCTCCGCGACTCCTGTCGAGCAGTCGACCTTCCGCCCGCAGCGCCTGCTGCGCAGGCCGTCATAGACCCAGACCACGGTCTCGGGCGCGAAGATGTCCAGCTTGTCCCGTACCGGAACCTTGGCCGTAGTGATCCGATCGAAGCCGCGGATGGTGGCCTAGCACCATCCCGTCCCGGGCCACCAGCGCATCGCGCGGATCCGCGCGTTGCGGTACGGCGGCGAGTACCAGCCGGGGATCCGCTGCGGTCGGCAGATCCTTGGAGGAGTGCACCGCCGCGTCGACCTCACCGGCCACCAGGGCTTCGCGCAACGCCGAGACGAACACCCCCACACCGATGTCGGTGACCGGGGCCGAGCAGGCGTCCCCAGCGGTGCGCACCGGCACGATGCGCACCTCCATTCCGGCGCTACGTAATCGCGCTGCGCCACCCACTCGGTCTGGGCAAGAGCCAGGGTGCTGCCCCGGGTGCCCAGTCGCAATACAGACCGGCGTGACCCCGACATCACCCTGTTCCCCCGTCCGGCCCGCACGGATCAACCCTGGACGCGCTGCGGACGGCGTCGGTCCGGGGCGAGCACATAGACCTGCGCAAGGTGTGGTCCGGCCGCACCGAGTACGGGACGGACTGGTTCCAGCCGTTGGCCGGCGGCCATACCCTCACCGCCGGGTCGACCGGGGCCGGGAAGAACTCCGTGGGCTGGGCGCCGATCGTGTCGATGGCCCCGGCCATCCGAGACGGCCTGGTCCGGGTGTCGGGGATCGACCCCAAGGGGATGGAGCTGGCCTACGGCCGCCGGGTGTTCCACCGCTACGCCGTCAGCTCGAAGGACGCCCTGGCGCTGCTCGACGCCCTGATCACCGAGATGGAAGCCCGCAAGGTCACCTTCTCCGGTCGCGTCCGCACCGTTCCCGTCTGTCGGAAGCACCCGTTGGAGCTGTTGGAGTTCGACGAGATCGGCGCGCTGGTCCGCTACGTCGGGGACCGCAAGACCCGCGAGGCCATCGTGGAGCGCGTCGCCCTGCTGACCACGCAGGGGCGGGCGCTCGGGTTCACCGTCCGCGGCTACGTGCAGGAGCCGACCAAGGACACCGTCCCGGTCCGGGACCTGTTCCCGCGCCGCATCTGCCTGCGCGTCGCGAGCAAGAGCCACGTGGCGATGGTGCTCGGGGAGCACGCCTACGACCGCGGCGCCTGGGCCAACCGCATCGGCGAGTCCGAGCCGGGGGTGGGCTACCTGTTCGGCGAAGGCATCCGCGAACCCCTCCGCGTCCGGGCCGGCTGGGTCCCCGACCACGTCATCAAGGACCTGGAGCGCTTCATCACCGCACCGTCCGTCCCGGCGCTCGCGATCCCCGCTCAGGGCAGCCCGTGGGCGGCGCCTGTCCCGGCTCTGCAACCGACCGGAGGCCACGCATGACCACCACCGACACCACCACCGACACCACCACCGACACCACCACCACAACGGACGCGGTCCCGGCTGGGGCGGTCGACCACGACCAGCTCACCCGCGCGCAGAAGGCCCTCATGGCGCTGTCCGGCGACGTGGCGCGGCAGCTCGCCGAGGACCATGGCGTCTGCGTCCGGCCGCTCGCGCTGCGCCGGCTCGACCTCACCTCTGGCCGGGTCGACGTGGTCCCGGTCCCGTGCGGCGCCCGACGCGATGACATCTGTAAGCCGTGTGCGGAGAAGCAGCGCCGGCTCCGGATGGTCCAGTGTCGCGAGGGCTGGCACCTCGAGTCCGAACCCCTCCCGGCCCGGCCGGCGCCGACCGACGAGCAGAAGCAGCTCCTCGCTGCCCGCGCCGATCTCCACGGCGCCTACCAGGAAGCGCGGGAGGACGGCGACGAACAGGAATGCGACGACATCCGCTCCGACGTCGCAGTGATCGATGCTGAGCTACGGAAGCTCGGGGTGACGGGCCGGCTCGAACCGCTCGACCCGCCCACCAAGCCCACCGTCAAGCGCTCCACGCGGCGCCGGCAGGACGCACCGAACCTGCCCCGCCGGCCGGTGCAGAAGCGCACCCTCGGACAGGTCTACGGCGGCAAGTTCCGGCCGTCCACGTTCCTCACGCTCACCCTGGACTCCTACGGGAGGGTGGACGGCGACGGGGCCGCTCTCGACCCGGACCGCTACGACTACCGCCGCGTCGCCCGGGACGCGATCCACTTCCCCAAGGTGGTCGACCGGTTCTGGCAGAACACCCGCCGGTGCGTCGGCTGGGACGTCCAGTACTTCGGCACCATCGAGCCGCAGTGCCGCGGGGCTCCGCACTTCCACGCCGCCATCCGCGGCACCATCCCGCGCGCCGAGCTGCGCGAGATCACCGCCGCCACGTACCACCAGGTGTGGTGGCCGGCGCACGACGAGATCCGGTACGCCGGGGCGAAGGTGCCGCGCTGGGACGACCGGACCAAGGGGTTCGTCGACCCCGACACCCGCCAGCCGCTCCGACCTGGGACTACGCCACCGAGCCGGCAAACCTCCCGGAACCGGCGCACACCGTCGTGTTCTGCGCGCAGGTGCACGTGAAGGGCATCCTCGGCGGCACCGAGGAAGCCGGCCGCCACATCGGCTACCTCACCAAGTACCTGACGAAAGATGTCGCCCACGCCGCCGGGCTCGGCGAGGACGCGACCGCCCGGCAGCGCGAGTACCACCGACGCCTGGTCGACGAGCTGCGCGTCACGCCGTGCTCGCCCACATGCGCGGTGTGGCTGATCTACGGAGTCCAGCCCAAGGGCGCCCGGCTGGCGATGACCCCCGGGCAGTGCAAGGGCAAGGCACACAAGCCCGAACACCTCGGCATCGCCGGCCGCCGCGTCCTCGTCTCCCGGAAGTGGTCGGGCAAGACCCTCGTCGACCACGCCGGGGAGCGGGCGGCGTTCGTTCGGCAACTCCTCGAACGCACCGGCGTCCGACCCGGCTACGCCGTCGATGACGGTCCGTTCGAGTGGGAACCGACCAAGGCCGGCGATCCCGACGTCCCGACCCGGCCCGCGCTGCTGCTGCAAGCGATCTCGCAGCGGCAGCGGTGGAAGGCCGACTACGACGCCGCCGTGCTCCTGGCCGGCGACTCACCCGACCAACTTTCGGCAACCGAGGGGGCAGCGGCATGACCACCACGCAGAACACCCACGCACTCCGGATCGTGCTAACCGTCGAGGAAGCCGCCGACCGGCTCGGTATCGGCCGAACGCTCATGTACGCCCTCGTCACGGCCGGTGAGGTCGAGTCGGTCCGGATCGGCCGGCTTCGCCGCATCCCGACCGATGCCCTGGACAGCTACGTCCTGCGCCTGCGATCACTCGGGCTCGGTGGTGCGGCATGACCTCGCCGAAGGGCTCGCGGGAGCCGAACGGAGCATCAAGCATCTACAAGGGCGCCGATGGGTACTGGCACGGCCGGGTCACGGTCGGGGTGCGCGACGACGGCCGGCCGGATCGGCGCCACGTCATGCGGAAGGCCAGATCCGACGTCGTCAAGGTGGTCCGAGATCTTGAACGGCAGCGTGACGGGGGAGGTGTCCGCGCGGCAGGCCGGGCGTCGACAGTGGGGGAGTGGCTGACGCACTGGGTCGAGACGATCGCGGCGCCGGCCGTGAAGCAGAACACGCTGGACGGCTACCGCGTCGCGGTGAACGTGCACCTCATCCCCGGCATCGGTGCGCATCGGCTGGACAAGCTCGAACCCGAGCACCTGGAGCGGCTGTACGCCAAGATGCAGCGCGCCGGTAGCTCGGCGGGTACGGCCAACCAGGCGCATCGCACGATTCGCACCGCACTCGGAGAGGCGGAGCGGCGGGGGCGGATCACGCGCAACCCGGCCCAGCTCGCGAAGGTGCCGCGGCCGGCCGAAACCGAGATCGAGCCGTACAGCGTCGACGAAGTTCGGCAACTGCTCCGCGCTGCCTCGGAGCGACGGAACAGCGCTCGGTGGGCCATCGCGCTGGCCCTCGGGCTGCGTCAGGGGGAGGTGCTGGGACTGTGCTGGACCGACGTCGACCTGACTACGGGAACTCTGTGGGTGCGGCGCGCCCGGCTGCGTCCTCGGTACGAACACGGCTGCGGCGGGACATGCGGGAAGAAGGCCGGCTACTGCCCGCGCCGGTTGCTTGCCCGTCCCGAAACCGACGACACCAAGTCCCGTGCCGGCCGTCGCGCGGTCGGGCTGCCGGACGAGCTCGTGGAGCTGCTAACGGCGCATCGCGACGAGCAGGAGAAGGAGCGCGTCACCGCGGCCCAGCTCTGGCGGGACTCCGGCTACGTGTTCACCACGCCGCGCGGTGAGCCGGTCAACCCGAACACGGACTACCACCACTGGAAGCGGCTGCTCGCTGACGCGGGCCTGCGGGACGGCAGGCTCCACGACGCCCGGCACACCGCCGCGACGGTGCTGCATCCTCGGCGTCCCGGAGCGCGCGGTCATGGGCCTCATGGGCTGGTCGACGACCGCGATGGCCGTTCGCTACCAGCACATCACCGGCTCGATCCGGTCCGACGTGGCCGGGCGTGTCGGCGGCCTGATCTGGGGCGGCAAGTGAGACTGCGACTGAGACTGAACGACGAAGCCGGGTGCGCGATCGTGCTGCGCACCCGGCTTCACCTGCGGAGGATGGGGGATTCGAACCCCCGAGGGCGTGAACCCAACACGCTTTCCAAGCGTGCGCCATAGGCCACTAGGCGAATCCTCCGTGGCGAAGCATAGCCGGGTCGATGCGGCCGCCACCGACGGCACTACACTCGCCCCCGGACCCCGTGCGGCGTCCATCCTGTGAACTCCCCCAGGGCCGGAAGGCAGCAAGGGTCAACGGGCTCTGGCGGGTGCGCGGGGTCCGCCTTCGTCCCGGTCGCGCTGTGTCCCGGTAGCGACGCGCGCTGTATCCCGGCAACGACACTGTCGGGCCCGGTGGGTAGCCTCGCGGCCGTGGCGCTGGCTCTGTACCGCAAGTACCGTCCGGCACGCCTGGTCGATGTCGTCGGGCAGGAGCACGTCACCGAACCGCTGAGCACCGCACTCGCGGCGGGTCGCATCAACCACGCCTACCTCTTCTCCGGCCCCCGTGGCTGTGGCAAGACGTCCTCGGCCCGGATCCTGGCCCGCTCGTTGAACTGCGAGCTCGGCCCCACGCCCGATCCCTGTGACGTCTGCCCGTCGTGTATCGCACTGGCCCCCGGTGGACCGGGCAACATCGACGTCACCGAGCTCGATGCCGCGTCTCACGGCGGTGTGGACGACACCCGTGAGCTACGCGACCGGGCGTTCTTCGCGCCCGCCGAGTCGCGTTACCGGGTGTTCATCATCGACGAAGCGCACATGATCACTACGCAGGGCTTCAACGCCTTGCTGAAGATCGTCGAGGAGCCGCCGGAGCACGTCGTCTTCGTCTTCGCCACCACCGAGCCGGAGAAGGTGTTGCCCACCATCCGCTCGCGCACCCATCACTACCCCTTCCGGCTCATCCCACCGGGCACCCTGCGCGGGCTGCTGGAGCGGATCTGTGCCGAGGAGGGGGCGATCGTGGCCTCGCCGGTGTACCCGTTGGTGGTCCGGGCCGGGGGTGGTTCCGCGCGCGACTCGCTGTCCATTCTCGACCAGCTCCTGGCCGGCGCGGGACCGGAAGGGGTCATTTACGAGCGGGCCGTGGCCCTGCTCGGGGTCACCGACGTCGCGTTGATCGACGAGGTTGTCGATGCGCTTGCCGCGGGCGACCGGGCCGCGGTGTTCGAGGCGGTCGACCGGCTCGTCGAGGCCGGCCACGATCCCCGCCGTTTCGCCGCCGACCTGCTGCAGCGGCTGCGCGACCTCACCCTGCTACAGGCGGTGCCCGAGGCGGCTGCGCGGGGGTTGGTCGACGCCGCGGAGGACGAGGTGTCGCGGATGATCGAGCAGGCTGCAAAGCTCGGGCCGGCCACGCTCGCCCGGTACAGCGAGATCGTGCACATCGGTCTGACGGAGATGCGCGGGGCCACGGCGCCGCGGCTGCTGCTCGAGCTGCTGTGCGCTCGGATGCTCCTGCCTGCGGCGTCGGTGTCCGAACCGGGTCTGCTCGAGCGGCTTGAACGGATGGAACGGCGGATCGCCATCGCGTCTCCACCACCCGGTGTGGACGTGCTGACGGCGGTCGGTGCGGAAACGGCGCCGATGGCCGGGAGAACGGGAGCACCCGAGGGTGGGCGCAAGTTCACCCGGGCCAGCTCGTCAGATGCCGTGCACAGCCACGACGCAGCCGATAGCGACGAGATCCCCACCGCGGGCGACCGGACTACCGGCACGGCACGGCAGGGCTCGGGTGCGGAGCCTCAGCCGGTTTCCCGCTCGGCGGCAAGCGGCATGCCCACCCCACCTGTCCGCGAGACCGGTACAGGCTCATCCCTCGCGACGCCTCGCGAGCCTGAGCCGCCGGTACCCCACGGTCAACCGGTCACCCCGCCGGTGCCGGAAGCCGTATCACCGGTCGGCGGGATACTCGACGCCGCAGCGGTGCGCCGGGTGTGGCCGGAGGTCCTGTCCGAGGCGAAGGAGCGCAAGAAGCGCACGGCCGCGCTGCTGGTCAGCGCGACGGTACGGGCCGTCGAGGACGACATGCTCGTTCTGAGCATCGGCACGGCGCCGCTCGCGCGGCTACTCTCGGAGCAGAGCAACACCGAGGTGATCGGTGATTCGCTGCACGCCGTGCTCGGTGTGCGGTGGCGGATCCGTTGCGAGCACGGCGATGCCTCGGCAGCACCGGCTCGGGCCGCGGACCCGGCCCGAGCGCCAGTCGTTTCCCAGCCGGGCGCCCCGAGCCGCCCCGTCCGCCAGCCCCTTACCCGCCAGCCCCCCACCCGGCGATCCGCCCTCGACGACGGCGTCCCACTACCGCCCGAGCCCTCGGATGAGGAAGCACCCCCCGAGGATGAGGAGGCCGTGATCGCCAAGGTGGCGGCCGACGCGAGTGCCGAGCCCGTCGCACGGCGCGACCCCGAGGAGGTTGCGATCGAGCTGCTGACCTCCCAGTTGGGCGCCCGGGCGATCGACGGATGATGATTGGGGCTCGCCGGCGCAGGCAGGGTGCTAGATCGCGCAACTCGCGGGGCGTGGTCCGCGGGCTGCTGCTGTTGCCGCGACCGGCTGTACTGCAGGCGACTACGCTGGTTGGAGTCCCGCGTGCACGATGGCGTCCGCGGTCCCGAGTAATGAACAGGCGAGGAGCGCGCTGGTGCAACCCAGTGGTCAGTTCGACGTTCAGGCGATCATGCAGCAGGCCCAGCAGATGCAGCAGCAGGTGTTGGCCGTTCAGGCTGAGCTGGCCGAGACCGAGGTGATCGGCCAAGCTGGCAACGGCCTCGTGCAGGTCACGATGACCGCTACCGCTGAGGTGCGCGGCGTCCGCATCGACCCGAAGGTGGTCGACCCGGACGACGTCGACACGCTGCAGGATCTCCTGGTCGGTGCGATACACGACGCAGCGCGGGCGGCGCAGGAGCTGCAGGCGGAGAAGATGGGACCGCTGACCGGTGCTCTCGGGGGCGGCATGGGCGGCCTCAGCCTGCCCGGTATGTGATCAGGTAGGGGGCCGTGTTCGAGGGGCCGGTCCAGGACCTTATCGACGAGCTGGGCCGGCTGCCCGGCGTCGGGCCGAAGAGCGCCCAGCGCATCGCGTTCCATCTACTCGCAGCTGAGCCGGCCGATGTGGCGCGTCTGCAGGACGTGCTGCAGAAGGTCAAGCAGGGTGTCCGGTTCTGCGATGTCTGCAACAACGTATCGGAGAAGGAACGGTGTCGCTACTGCGCCGACGCCCGCCGCGACCCGACGATCGTGTGCGTCGTCGAGGAGCCCAAAGACGTGCTTGCCGTGGAGCGCACCCGCGAGTTCAAGGGCCGCTATCACGTGCTCGGTGGGGCGCTCGATCCGTTGGCCGGGGTGGGCCCGGATGGGCTGCGCATTCGCGAGCTGCTCGCCCGTCTCGGCGGCACCGGCCCCGCGGCGGACGAGACGGAGATCGCCGAGGTCATCATCGCGACCGATCCGAATACCGAGGGCGAGGCCACGGCCACCTACCTGCTGCGGCTGCTGCGCGACTTTCCCGGGCTGTCGGTCACCCGGCTCGCTTCGGGGCTCCCGATGGGGGGCGACCTCGAATTCGCCGATGAGTTGACGCTGGGTCGCGCGTTGTCCGGCCGCCGGGTGTTATAGGTAGCCGGTCGAGCGCCACCGCGACATATAGCGCGTCGTTGGTCGTGACCCCCCACATCAGCGCGTCCGGCAGCGAGTATGCCCAGCGCTGTGCGCCAGCGACGAACTCCAACCCGAGATCTGTCGGTGGCTGTGGCTACCTTCGGCGGATGAATGATCGGCGCCTACTCATGCGGTTGGCCCGTGGCGACGTCCGCAACGTCCGATTCGGAGCCCTGTGCGGGCTGGTCGAGGCACTTGGATTCGAACGGCGAAGGATCAGCGGAAGCCATCACATCTTCGTGCACCCGAGGTTGCCAGACCTGCGCAACCTCCAGGACATCGGCCTGCTCGGCGTTTGGTGAGACGCCGCAAGAAGCCGTAGCTCAGGTGGTAATCGCCAGGGACGCATGGCTCGCCATAGCGCGGGAGACCGACCGCGACGTATCGCCACCGCGATATCGGCCAGCCATCTACGCGAGCTGACCGCCGCTCCGTCCATTGGTCCACTTCGTGTCACGCTCCCAGTCTCCTCGGCACCACGCTGGTGAAAGCGCCACGGCACCCGCCAGGCGTTACTGGGAGGATGTACCAGGTGGACGAGAACGTGCTGGTAAAAACCCGGACGAGCCTGCACGGGGTGGCCGAGAGCCTGATCGCCGGGCCGGGCCGCAGTACCGGGCATACGGAACAATCCGGCTGGCGGTGACTCCCGGTGGATTCGGCGGGGTGAAGCTGCCGCTGCGGGTGGAGGACACAGAGCTTGTCGGCCCGGACGGACGATGGTCGCTGACCGGCTCGCTCGGCGAGCTCGCCACGGCGGCCGGGGTTGAGCTGGGTGTGCCCGTCGGCATCTATCACGACTCGCCGAACCTCGGTGCCGAGCACCAACTCGCGGTCCATCCGCCCGCGGCCGCGCTGCTCGCCAACGGCTTCGCCCGTGGGGATGCCGGGTTGCGGATGTTTGCGCCGGAGGTCGAACCCGTGCTGTGGCCCGAGCACTTCGATCTGGGTATCTCGCTCGACGAGGTCAACTATGGGTGTCACCGGGCGACGCCATGTATCCGCGTGCCTACGCCTACGTCGGTCCGTTCACGCCGCGCGACGGCGATTTCTGGAACGCTCCCTTCGGGTCGATGCGCTGGCTCGACGACCTCCCTGACGCGTCCAGCATCACCGAGTACTTCATCGAGGGCAGGGCGCGCACGGCCTGACCCGCCCCGCCCCGCCCCGCCCCGTGCCCGCCTTATCCGCCGCGCGGCCCTTGCGTCCCCGCCTCACCGCGACTGCTGATCACGGGCAGAAAGTCGCGCCTGGAGATCAACTGACGACCATCTGCCGGTGACCAGCGGGCTTCTGGTGGGCTACCGCAGGGCGCGGTTGATCGCTGACACCACTGCTTTGAGGCTCGCGGTGACGATCGAGCTGTCGATCCCCACGCCCCAGAGCACCGCGTCCTCCACCGCACACTCGACATAGGCCGCGGCGCGCGCGTCGTCACCCGATGACATCGCATGTTCCTGGTAGTCGAGCACGCGCACATCGAAGCCGATCCCGGCCAGCGAGTCGACGAATGCGGCAATCGGGCCGTTGCCGCTGCCGGTGATCTCGTGCAGGTCGCTCTCCACCCGCACGGTGGCGACGATCTGCTCGGTGCCCTCGCCGTCGCTGGTCAGCCGGTGGCGAATCAGTTTGAGCGGGGTGACCCGCTCCAGGTACTCGTTGTCGAACGCCTCGCGCATCTCCTTGGGTGAGACCTCGCCGCCCTCAGAGTCGGTGACCTGCTGGATCACCTTGCTGAACTCCATCTGGAGCCGTCGTGGCAGGTCCAGCTGGTGCTCGGCTTTCATGATGTAGGCGACGCCGCCCTTGCCGGACTGCGAGTTCACCCGGATCACGGCCTCGTAGGTGCGACCGATGTCCTTGGGGTCGACCGGCAGGTACGGCACGTCCCACCGGTAATCCTCGACCTCGAGGCCAGCGGCCGCGGCGTCGACGCGCATGGCGTCAAAACCCTTGTTGATCGCGTCCTGGTGGCTGCCGGAAAACGCGGTGTACACCAGGTCGCCGCCCCAGGGGTGGCGCTCGGGAACGCGCAGCTGGTTGCAGTACTCGACAATGCGGCGGATCTCGTCGATGTCGGAGAAGTCGATCTGCGGGTCGATACCTTGGGTGAACAGGTTCATCCCCAGCGTCACCAGGTCGACGTTGCCGGTACGTTCGCCGTTGCCGAACAGGCACCCTTCGATGCGGTCGGCGCCGGCCTGGTAGCCCAGCTCGGCGGCGGCGACGCCGGTGCCGCGGTCGTTGTGGGGGTGCAGGCTGAGCACGATGCCGTCGCGGCGCTCCAGGTGGCGGTGCATCCACTCGATCGAGTCGGCGTAGACGTTGGGGGTGGCCATCTCCACCGTCGCCGGCAGGTTGACGATCATCGGCGAATCGAGGGTGGGCTGCCAGATCGCCGAGACCGCGTTGCAGACCTCCACCGCGTACTGCAGCTCGGTGCCAGTGTAGGACTCGGGCGAGTACTCGAAGCGCCAGTCCGTGGACGGGTACTTCTCGGCGAACCGCGCCACGTCCTCAGCACCGTCGGTCGCGATCTTCGAGATGCCGGCCCGGTCGGCGCGGAACACGACCCGACGTTGCAGGATCGAGGTGGAGTTGTAGAGGTGGACGATGGCGCGATCGGCACCGCAACATGCCTCGTAGGTGCGCTCGATCAGTTCGGGGCGGGCCTGGGTGAGCACCTGGATCGTGACGTCCTCGGGGATCAGATCATGCTCGATGATCTCCCGGACGAAGTCGAAGTCGGGCTGGCTCGCAGACGGGAAGCCGACCTCGATCTCCTTGTAGCCCATGCGCACCAGCAGCTCGAACATGCGACGTTTACGGGCCGGACTCATCGGGTCGATCAGGGCTTGGTTGCCGTCGCGCAGGTCGACCGCGCACCACAGCGGGGCCTTCCTGATCCGAGTGTCGGGCCAGGTGCGGTCGGGCAGCGATACGGGTTCCACCAGCTCATGGAAGGGCCGGTAGCGGTGGATGGGCAGGTGCGAACCGCGCTGCGGGTTCCACGCGGATTGATCAGACGGTGCCGGTCGCGAGGGTATGCGCATTCGGCTGGTCGAGGGCGAAACGTAGGCGTCGGGCTGGTAGGTCATGTGGAGTGTGCTCCTGTGGTGGCCGATCAATGCTTGACCAGCGCATACGCCAACCCGCGGCGAGGGGCCGGTCGGTCAGACCCCGCCGCGGCGGCGAAGGAGCAGGCGCACCATGGGGTGAAGCCTAGCCGCATCTGTGGGGTAGCTGGCAAGGCGGGCGCGAGGGACACCGCGCGTAGCTCTGACGGAGCGCGCCTCGGCACCGGCAGCTCCAGCCGGGGGTAGCAGGTCCATTTCGCGCCACATCACACACGATCGGAGGACCGTGCCACGCGGTGTGCCTGCACCGGACATGTCACCATGGGTTCCTTCTGTCGAGAGGTCCGCTATGGCTGTGAGAACCCGTCGAGCCGCCAGCGCGCTGGCTGGCGTCCTGCAAATCATCGGTCTGGCGATCGTCATGGTTCTTGTCGCGCACATCGTCCTGACACTCCTGGACGCCAACCAGGCAAACACTTTTGCGACTTTCGTGCGCAATCTTGCCGACTTCTTCAACCTGGGATTGTCCGATCTCTTCCTGTCGGCCGATCCCAAGCTCAAGATCACGCTGAACTACGGTGTGGCGGCGCTCATCTGGCTGGTGATCACCCTGCTCGTCGTGCGGTTGATCCGCCGGATCAGGTAGACGACCGTGCGGCGATCGCAGTTCGACGGGCTCGCCGCGGGGCGTCGCCGCACGACCGGATTGGTGCGACCACGGTGCAGCTCCGGGACATGTTGCTCCCCGTGCTGACGGTGACCGTGCGGCCGTACGCTGAGACCGGGACATCCCCCGTAAGTCCCGCTGTGCACCTCGGTGCTGGCCGAAGATTTCGGGCGGGTCTGATCACGAACCTTCTCCCTCAGCCTCCTGCCGCAGTTCCTGCCCACCGACGCGGCGGCATCACCGGTCTGGATGTCGCGATGGTGGCTGATACCCCCGTGACCGCACAGCCGTTGTGTGGCCCGCACCAGCATCCGGACGCTGGTGCGGGCCACACAGTGGCGGTGCCGTCGCTCTGGAACGCCGCAGGGGCAATGTCAGCCTCATACGGCGTACCGGTAAAGGCCGAAGATCATCTGGGGTGAGGCTGGTGAAGTCGTCGTAGTGATCGTATGGCGTGCGCGAGGTCTACCGTGTTCGCGTTGGTAGAGCAGCACTATGGTCTCACCGGGATGCCGTCGAGTTCGGCCAGCAATGCGGTACCGAGAGGGCGAGGCCTCCCGTCCGCACCGAGGCCGCCGTGTACCAGGTAGGTACTTCCACCGCGGTACTTCTTGATAATTGGGGCCGCGATTATGTTGATACGCTGTTCCGGTGCACCCGTTGACTCGACAAGTCGGAAAAACCGAAGGTCATAGGCGCCATCGCGGAACCGTAGCCTCGTGGCCGGGCCGCTATAACGATGCTTACTGAAACTCGGGCTAGCCCGCTGCCTGCCTCCTCGCCGAAAGAGATCATCTTCGTCATGGGGTTGTGGCCCCTCCAATGGGGATGACACGAAAGTCGAATCGAGTCTGGCGCCCGTGACGGACGACCGACAACCCTGCGCCGGTCTCACCACCTCGATCTGGCACTCGGGCCTCGGTGACCGTCCTGACGTCGTCTCCTGGAACGGCCGAGGATCCGCGGGAGAGGCGATGCCCGGCCTTATGACCGAGGCAGCGGTGCACGGCTGGGATCTGGCGAAGGCCACCGGCCAGCCGGTCACGATCGACTGAGACCCGCCGTAACTGCCCGGCGGGCAGGAAGAATGTGCGGCAGCGGCACCTCGGCAGGTATGCACAATGCGAGCAGTCGCAGCCGATGGGCGGTCACCTCCCTCGTACGGGCACCTGACTCGGCGCCGCGATGACGACTGACGGCTAACGTCCACGCGCCAGTGGCGATGAACGGGGTGAGTCACAAGGCACTGGCACCAACGCTATGCGCGGCGCGCGTGCGATGGGGTATCTCGCGCGGCGGATTAGATCCGAGGACATCTCGACTGACTAAAACGGAGGCGTATCGTGTGGATTGCCCAAGCCACGGATGTTGACGGCGCGGCTGCTGGCATCGTGATAATTTTCCTACTCATTGCCGGGTTGTATTTCGTTCCGACGATCGTGGCTATGGTGCGTCAGGTCTCGAACCTGGGTTCTGTCATAGTCATCAACTTGTTCCTTGGCTGGACCCTTATTGGATGGGTCATCGCACTGGCGATGGCGGCCAGATCGAAGCCTCCCGGAGCAGGAACTGTGATCGTTAATACCGGAGGGGGGTCGCAACCTCCGCCTGTCCCGTAGCTGCCAGCAAACGCCAGAATCGACGCCGACGAAGTGACCGGTGCGCAGCTCGCCGCCGGTCGTCCTCGATCTCGTCGGGGTCGCGGAGGTGCAGCATGGTCGTTTTGGTGCCGGTGTGCACCCACACCTCGGGGTCGACGCCGGGCTTGCCGTAGATGATGAACCCGTGGGTCGGGCAGCTGCGCATGGCGGTGCGCCACAGGATCATCCCGAACCGGATGTTGGCCAGCGTGCTCACCGAGGAGATGTGCCGCAGTTGAGTGGTCAGTACGAGTGAGGTCGGGCACGCTACGGGACCGAACCTCCCATGACCAGGCTGCCCGGTCGGAGAGTGGGCCCGATATGCCGCAGGGGCGGTACCCGGATCTCCGGGTACCGCCCCTGCGCGGACGTGCTGGGTGGAGCTTGACTCAGAAGTCCATGCCGCCCATGCCGCCGGACGGGTCGCCGCCGCCGGCCGGGGCGGGGTTGCGCTCCGGCTTGTCGGCGATGACGGCCTCGGTGGTGAGGAAGAGCGCGGCGATGGAGGCCGCGTTCTGCAGCGCCGACCGGGTGACCTTGGCCGGGTCGATGATCCCGGCCTCGATCAGGTCGACGTACTCACCGGTCGCGGCGTTGAGGCCCCAACCGGCCTGCAGACCGCGCACTCTCTCCGCCACAACGCCGCCCTCGAGGCCGGCGTTGATGGCGATCTGCTTGAGCGGGGCCTCCAGCGCGACCTTGACGATGTTCGCACCGGTGGCCTCGTCACCGTCCAGACCGAGGCCCTCGAACAGGCCCGCACCGGCCTGGATGAGCGCCACGCCGCCACCGGCGACGATGCCCTCCTCGACAGCCGCCTTCGCGTTACGAACGGCGTCCTCGATGCGGTGCTTGCGCTCCTTGAGCTCCACCTCGGTGGCAGCTCCGGCCTTGATCACCGCAACACCGCCGGCCAGCTTGGCCAGGCGCTCCTGCAGCTTCTCGCGGTCGTAGTCGGAGTCGGTCTTCTCGATCTCGTTGCGGATCTGGTTGACCCGACCGGCGATCTGGTCGGCGTCGCCGCCACCGTCGACGATGGTGGTCTCGTCCTTGGACACGACGACCTTGCGGGCCCGGCCCAGCAGCGACAGGTCGGCGTTCTCCAGCTTGAGGCCGACCTTCTCCGAGATGACCTCGCCACCGGTGAGGATGGCCATGTCGGCCAGCATCGCCTCGCGGCGGTCACCGAAGCCCGGAGCCTTGACGGCGACGGACTTGAAGGTGCCCCGGATCTTGTTGACGACCAGGGTGGCCAGAGCCTCGCCCTCGACATCCTCGGCGATGATGGCGAGCGGCTTACCGCCCTGCATGACCTTCTCCAGCAGCGGGAGCAGGTCTTTCACGGTGGAGATCTTGGAGCTGACCAGGAGGACGTAGGGGTCCTCCAGCTCGGCCTCCATGCGCTCGGCGTCGGTGACGAAGTAGGGCGAGATGTAGCCCTTGTCGAATCGCATACCCTCGGTGAGCTCGAGCTCGAGACCGAAGGTCTGGCTCTCCTCGACCGTGATGACGCCTTCCTTGCCGACCTTGTCCATGGCCTCGGCGATCAGGTCGCCGATGGTGGAGTCGGCCGCGGAGATCGAGGCGGTGGCCGCGATCTGCTCCTTGGTCTCGACCTCCTTGGCGGTCTTCAGCAGCTGCTGCGAGACGGCCTCGACGGCCTTCTCGATACCGCGCTTGAGCGCCATCGGGTTGGCGCCGGCGGCCACGTTGCGCAGGCCCTCGCGAACGAGCGCCTGGGCCAGCACGGTGGCGGTGGTGGTGCCGTCACCGGCGATGTCATCGGTCTTCTTGGCAACTTCCTTGACCAGCTCGGCCCCGATCTTCTCCCACGGGTCCTCGAGCTCGATCTCCTTGGCGATGCTCACACCATCGTTGGTGATGGTGGGCGCGCCCCATTTCTTCTCCAGCACGACGTTGCGGCCGCGCGGACCGAGCGTCACTCGGACGGCGTCGGCGAGGACGTTCATGCCGCGCTCTAGCCCGCGGCGTGCCTCCTCGTCGAAAGCGATCATCTTCGCCATGGGGGTGTGGTCCTCCGATTGGGATGACACGAAAGTCGAATCGAGCCTGGCGCCCGCGACGGACGACCGACAACCCTGCGCCGGTCTCGCCATCTCGATCTGGCACTCGGGCATGCCGAGTGCCAGTGCCATTTTTAGCACTCGACGCCTGGGAGTGCAAGCCTGCGGAGTCACGGCCGGCCTCCCACGTCTTCAGCAGGTGAGCGATCGTCCGGCCGTCATCTCGCTGACCTACCCGTCTGACCGCATCCGAGATGGCCCGGCAGGATGGCGACGTGGCGAGTCTCGTGAACCCGGTCCGGACGGTCGAGGAGCACCGCGCGGTGGTGGCGGCGCTCATCCCGGCGGCACCGATCGAGCAGGTCCCGCTTGCGCAGACCCGGGGCCGGGTCCTGGGTGCGGACCTCGTCTCCCCGATTGCCCTGCCCCCGTTCGACAACTCCGCGATGGACGGCTACGCGGTGCGCGCCGCGGACGTCGCCGGCGCCTCCGATGCCATCCCCGTGGAGCTGCCGGTGGCCGCCGACATCCCTGCCGGACGCATCGATGTGCCGCCGCTCGAACCGGGCACCGCGCACCGCATCATGACCGGCGCCGCGATGCCGGTGGGGGCGGACACCGTGGTGCAGGTCGAGCACACCGACGGTGGCGTGCTCCAGGTGCGGATCAGGAGCGCGCCGCCGTCGGGCAACGCCGTGCGCCGCGTCGGTGAGGACGTCACCGCCGGCTCGGTCGTGCTGGGCGCTGCAACGGTGCTCGCCGCGCCGCAGATCGGTCTGGCCGCCGCGGTCGGATTCGCGACGCTGCCCGTCCGTCGCCGGCCCACCGTGCTCGTGCTGTCCACTGGATCCGAGCTCGTCGCCCAGGGCACGCCGCTGCTGCCCGGGCAGATCTACGAGTCCAACGGGCCGATGCTCGCCGCGGCGGTGGAGGACGCGGGTGGTCGTGCCGAGCTCCTGCGGTTCGTGCCCGATGACGTGGAGCAGTTCGTCGACACGCTGGCCCGACGTCTCGATGCCGGTCCCGTGGACCTCGTGCTGACCTCGGGCGGGGTGAGTGCCGGGGCGTATGAAGTGGTGAAGGACGCCTTCACCGGGCGCGGGGTGGAGTTCGCCAGGGTCGCGATGCAGCCGGGCGGACCGCAGGGTGCGGGCCGGCTGGCAGACCTCGGCGGCGTCGCCGTGGTGACGCTACCGGGCAACCCGGTCAGCGCACAGGTGTCCTTCGAGGTCTTCGTGCGGCCGGCGTTGCGGGCTGCGCTGGGTCACCCGCAGCCGGGACGGCCCATTGTCCGTGCCGGTGTGAGTGAGCGGCTGAGGTCCCCGGCCGGGAAACGGCAGTTCCGTCGGGGGATGCTCGACGCGGTCGACGCAACGGTGCGCGAGGTGGGCTCGGCACCGTCGCACCTGCTGGGCGCGTTGGCGAGAGCGGACTGTCTCATCGTGCTACCGGAGGACGTCACCGAGCTGGCGGTGGGCGCTACGGTCGAGGTGTGGTTGCTGGACGGGTGAGGGGTCGGCGCTTCGGCACTGCATCAGAGCGAATGTGATGTACTTCACAAAGGCAGTCTGCAACACTTGGCCCTCTCGGAACGTCTTACTTGATGAGTGTTCGGCCGATCGGTGCATATCACAGGCTTCCTCTCCTGCGCTGTGGACGATCGAGCGGATGCTCATGGATACTGGTGTGGGCCCGGGTACTCAGGGCCCACCACAAAGGACCCACCGCCCGTCGCTGGGGAGCGGACGAGCGGTTCCACGGTCGGGGTCGCTGTCTCGGGGGATGGCGGCCCCGACCCTTTGTGTGCTCGCGGCCTTTGGGTAGCTCGCGGCCGCTCATGCGTGCGGCCGCGTAGCGTGGCCGCCGGAGTGCGGCCGTGTGATCCGTCCGCCTCGTCCCATTCGTTCTTGCCGAGGAGTCGAGCCGATCCATGCCCGATGAGATCGGGACGCCCACGTTGGAGTCGTCCCCGTCCGGATTCTCATCCCCGTCCGGATTCTCGCTGTCCCATATCGCGCGCCTGATCCGCGATGCAGTGCCGCCGATGCACCCCGGCGGCCGTCCGCTGGTCGCGGGCGTGGGGGCCGTGGCGGCCCTGACCCGGGTGGTCACCGGCCGCGGGGCCCTGGTGGGTGCGCTTGCCACCGTGGCCGTGGCCGCATTTTTCCGCGACCCGCACCGCGTGCCCCCCACGCGCACCGGTGTGGTGCTGGCCGCCGCGGACGGCACCGTCTCCCTCATCGCGGATGTCGTGCCACCGCGGGAGCTGGACCTTCCGCGGGTGCCGGCCCCACGGGTGAGCGTGTTCCTGTCCGTGCTCGACGTGCATGTGCAGAAGGTTCCGCTGGACGGTTGGGTGCTCGCTGTGGAGTACCGCCCCGGCACCTTTCTCTCGGCCGACCTGGCCAAAGCCAGCGAGGACAACGAGCGTAACGCGATGGTGCTCGAGGCCACCGACGGCTCGCGAATCGGAGTCGTGCAGATCGCTGGGCTGCTGGCCCGTCGCATCGTCTGTGACGTCCGTCCGGGTGACCAGGTCGCGGCTGGCGAGACCTACGGACTCATCCGGTTCGGGTCGCGGGTCGACACGTACCTGCCGGCGGGTTCGGCGGTCACCGTTTCGGTTGGGCAGCGGACGGTTGGCGGCGAAACCGTGCTCGCCGAGCTGCCGGGCGCCCCGACCCGAACGGGCTGAGCCAGTGCCATCCCCTTACGCCCCGGGAGTCCGGCTGGTGCCCAACGCGGTCACCGTCCTCGCGCTGTGCAGTGGGCTGTCCGCGGTGTACTTCGCGTTGAGCGGCCGCTTCGAGCTGAGCGTGGCCGCGGTGGGTGCGGCGGCCCTGTGCGACGCGCTGGACGGGCAGCTGGCCCGGATGCTCGACGCGAGCAGTCGGATCGGCGCCGAGCTCGATTCCCTGGCCGACCTGGTGTCGTTCGGGGTGTCGCCGGCGCTGGTGTTCTACGTCTGGCAGCTGGAAGGAAGCCGGTTCGGCTGGGTCGTGGCGCTGGTGTTCGCGGTGTGTATGGCGTTGCGGCTGGCCCGGTTCAACACGCTCATCGATACCGAGGACAAGTACCCGTTCACCAAGGAGTTCTTCGTTGGCGTGCCCGCTCCTGCCGCGGCTCTGGTGGCCGGTCTGCCGCTCTTCCTGTTCCTGAACTTCGGTGCGGGCTGGTGGTCCGCGCCGCTGACCGTCGGGCTGTGCGCGCTGGTGGCCGCCGGGCTGATGGTCAGCAGGCTTCCGACGATCTCGCTCAAGGCCATACGGGTGCCGCCGCGGTTGATCGCGCCGCTGCTGGTGCTCGTCGGACTTGGCGCGGCGGTCGTCATCACCGCCCCGTTCCTCGGGCTGGCCGCCGCGTCCGCCGCATACATCGCGCTGTTGCCCTACACCCTCTACCGGTACCGCTGGCTCGCGAGCCACCCGGAGGCGTGGGACGTATCGGTACGCGAGCGGCGGGAGGTGGCGCGGGCCGCGCGCTCGGCGCGACGGCTGGGATTGCGGCCACCGCTGCGCAGGCGGGTGGCCGGACGGGCCAGCGCGATGGCGCGGGCAGTGCGCCGCCTCGGCGACGACGGGGCCATGCCGCGCAACCGCAACCGCAACGGTTCAGCCGACACGCCCGGCCGGCTGCGCCTGGGCCTGCGCCGAGCCCGCCGCCGCTAGTTCCGCGAGTCGGGGTGAAATTGGTGTGCGAGTCTGCATGACCGCAGGCACTGCGAAGTGCGCCCCCGATCGAGTGGATGAGTCGGGTTCCAGGACTCGGCTCTGCGCTGGGTGCTGCATGGTGAGCCGTGGTTAGACTGACTGACTAAAAATTCGATCATGGGAGCCGGTTGTGCAGGACGAACAAGTATTCGTCGGTCGAGTTGAGCGCTGGGACGACATCAATGGCCTCGGCGAGATCTCGGTTGACCGGGATGGTCGGAAGGTGTGGGTGCATTACGCGGTCATTGAGCCCTTAGGCGGGGGCGACGAGTATCACACGCTCCGGCCGGGCAAGAATGTGGAGCTCAAGATAGAACAGGCAGATCAGGATGGGTACGCCTGGCGCGCCACGTGGGTGCGGAGCGTCGTACAGTGAAGCTTCAAGGAAGACTGACGATCGCGCTTGCGCTGGCCGCTCTCCTGACATTCTTTGTAGCTACCCCCGGCTTCGCTCAAGATGCTCCGCTCGAAGGTAGATACGAGTTCACTGGAAAAAGTACGGACCGTTACTTCGAGATGTCCGACAGCAATGGAACGTTCACGGGTCGTACGTCGTATGTCGACGCACCGCCTCCCGAGATCGGTCAGACAATTACCATGGCATGGTCATTCCGTGTCTCTCCGGCAGTCCGGGCGATCGCGGTGTCTCCGATGACGTGCACTACCGGTGTGGCGCAGGTGCCAAGCTATCGTGATCATCACCCTGACGTCCCGGTCGACTACTTCCTGCACTCCAGCGTTCCTAAGCTGGGCTTCAGCACGAACTATGATCTTGAAGGGAAATGCACTTTCAAGGTTAATGTCAGTGGTCGGCCGGGGACGGCAACGCTTACCTACAAGTTTCACTTCCGTATTGCGGACGGGTTGCCCTATGATGCCTAACGCGGGTGCAATCCGGACGGATCTCTGTGAAAAGTTTATTGACGTGTTGCGCGGCGTGACTATGTCAGCGGCGTTGATAATCCTCTGTGACAATCACGATCAACCCGGCGCTCGCGCTCTGAACGCCCTCGAAGCGCGGCTCTGAGCGGAGCCCGAACTGATTGGCGAGGGTCTCAGCCGCGGCCATCTCGGAGGTGCCGGGCCGGTAGTAGACCGTGCTCGTCGGAATCGTCCCGAAAGGGTACCCCTTCGTTTCGGTCACGGTCCAGCCCGCTGCCTCGAAATCCGCGGCCGCCTGCGCCGCGAGACCCTCGATGGTGCTGTTGTTATAGACACGCACTGGGATACGTGAGGCTGCCACGCGGTTGCCGCTGCCAACGCCGCCGGTGGAGTCTGGTGGCGGCGAACTGGCCGGAGGCACAGCGGCCGTGGGAGCAGGGGGGAAAGAGGGAACCTGGATCGGCGGCGTCGGCCCAGGGGTGGGGGCGGTCCCGGCCGACGGATCGGGTGCGGCACTGGCCGACGGGGGCGGTGCCGCAGTCGGATCGGTCTCGTCGCCCTCCCCGAACAGGGTGGCGAGCCCGATTATGCCGGCCACGACGCCGATGCCGAGCAACGCCAAGCCGGCGATCCGCAACGGTGAGGAGCCCCCGGACGGAGTGGGTTCGGTCACGATGACCTCCGAGTGCGCAGGGACCCGGTCAGTGGAGACCGGGACGGAAGGAGATCATGGTGTCCTCACCAGGGCTCGATTCCCAGACGACGCGCCGCGCGGGTTCGCTGCCGACTGGAGCGCAGCCGGCGCAGCCGCTTGACCAGCAGTGGGTCGACGGCGAGCGCTTCGGGTTTGTCGACGAGCGCGTTGAGCAGCTGGTAGTACCGAGTCGCGGACATGTCGAACAGCTCGCGGATCGCCTGTTCCTTGGCGCCGGCGTACTTCCACCACTGTCCCTCGAACGCCAAGATCTCGCGATCCCTGCGGTCGAGTTCGCGGACAGTGCGGCCGGCGGTAGGCAACCGACGGGGTTCCATGGCGGACGACATCACGCTCCTCAAGATCCCTGACGGCAGTGCTGACTCCGAATCACACAGGTGTCATTCGGTGGTGCTCATTGAATCACGGAGACCCGACAACTCCCGGGCAGGGACGCGCCCCTCAGGGGTATGGCGCTGCCCGCCGGGGCGGTCGCGACGGCTCCCGTCGCCGAGTTAGGGTCGTCGCCCGTGGCCGTCCGACCCATCCGCATCACCGGTGATCCCGTCCTCCACACACCCACCCGCCCCGTGGAGGTCTTCGACGAGGCGTTGCGCGTGCTGATCGCTGACATGTTCGAGACGATGGCGGTGGCCGACGGCGTCGGGCTCGCGGCCAACCAGGTCGGGGTGGACCTGCGGTTGTTCGTGCTCGACTGTCCGGACGAGGAGCGTCAGGCGAGGGTGCGTGATGTCGTGGTCAACCCGGTGCTTGAGACCTCGCAGCGCCCGGAGACGATGCCCGATCCGGACGACGACGAGGAGGGCTGCCTCTCGGTGCCCGCCGAACAGTTCCCGACCGGCCGTGCGGACTGGGCTCGAGTCACCGGGTTGGATGCGGAGGGGGCTCCGGTACTCATCGAGGGGCGCGGCTTCCTGGCCCGCTGCCTGCAGCACGAGGTGGACCACCTCGACGGTGTCCTCTACACCGACCGGCTCGTCGGCCGCAACGCCCGTGCCGCGCGCAAGGCACTCAAGAGCAACGGCTGGGGTGTCCCGGGGCTCGCCTGGGACCCGGCAAAGCAGCACGCCGAGGACGTCTAACCGCGCGTAATATCCGGGGTCTAGGTCACGCACGAAGTATTCCACGGGGCACCGACACTCTGGTGTCTCCGTTGCGCTGCGAGCTACCGTCGTCAGCTATGCAACCCACCATCGGCGTCACCCCGCCGCGGGTCATGACGATCGCCGGCACCGACTCGGGTGGCGGCGCCGGCATCCCCGCTGACCTGCACACTTTTGCCGCCTGCGGGGTGCACGGCTGCCTCGCGGTCACCGCGGTGACCGTGCAGAACTCGGTCGGTGTCACCGGGTTTTACACCGTGTCGCCGGAGATCGTCGTCGCGCAGATCGAGACGGTGGCCGGCGACATCGGCCTCGACGCCGCGAAGACCGGGATGCTCGCGGGCTCGGAGATCATCGAGGCGGTGGCGGCGGCGTGCGACCGGGTGGGCATCGGGTCGGGTGGACGCACGCCGCTGGTGGTCGACCCGGTGGCCGCGTCCATGCACGGCGACCCGCTGCTCACCGACGACGCCCTGGACGCGTTCCGTTCGCTGCTCTTCCCCCGGGCCACCGTGATCACCCCGAACCTCGACGAGGTGCGGCTGCTCGTCGGCATAGACGTGCACGACCGCGCGGCGCAGTACGAGGCCGTCAAGGTGCTACACGGCCTCGGCCCACGGTATGTGCTGGTCAAGGGTGGGCACCTCAGGGAGGACGTCGACAGATGTGTCGATCTGCTCTACGACGGCGACACGTTCACTGAGCTGCCCGGGCCGCGCTTCGACACCGGCCACACCCATGGCGGCGGCGACAGCATGGCCGCGGCGATCACCGCCGGGCTGGCCCGCGGGCTGTCCGTACCCGACGCGGTAACCCTGGGCAAGCGCTACATCGTGGAGGCGGTGCGGCACGCCTACCCGCTCGGGGCCGGGCACGGGCCGGTCTCCCCGCTCTGGGCAATCCGGCCATGGTGGGAAGGCTGATCCTTCAATGAACCCACCCCACAACGAACGGCACTGTCGTCCAGTAGGACTGGACGACAGTTCCGTTCTTTGTGGGACAGGGGACAGGGGCAGCTACCAGAGGGCGACGCGCTCCTCGGCGGGGCGGAACAGCTTGTCGGTCGGCGCCACGTCGAACGCGTCGTAGAAACCGGGCAGGTTCGTGACCACGCCGTTGCTGCGGTACTCGGGCGGGCTGTGCGGGTCGGTCAGCAGCTGCTGGCGGAGCGCGTCGTCGCGGATCTTCCCCCGCCACACCTGCGCATTGCCGATGAAGAACCGCTGATCACCGGTGAACCCGTCGAGCATCGGGGCCGGCGCGCCGGCGAGCGAACGTTTGTAGGCTTTGAACGCCACCGCCATCCCGGACAGGTCGGCGATGTTCTCCCCGAGGGTGAGCTCACCGTTGACCGTGCCGCCCTCCACCGGACTGTACATCCCGTACTGGGCCACCAGCCGCGCCGTCCGCTCGGAGAATCGCGTCACGTCCTCGGGTGTCCACCAGTCACGCAGGTTGCCGGTGCCGTCGAACTTGCGGCCCTGATCGTCGAACCCGTGGCTGATCTCGTGCCCGATCACCGCACCGATCCCGCCGTAGTTGACCGCGTCGTCGGCCCTGGCGTCGAAGAACGGCGGCTGCAGAATCCCGGCCGGGAACGTGATCTCGTTCATCGGCGGGTTGTAGTAAGCGTTGACGGTCTGTGGGGTCGCAAACCACTCGTTGCGGTCGACCGGCTTGCCCAGTTTGGCGAGCTCCCGGTTGAACTCGACCTCGGCCGAGCGCTGGAGATTGCCGATCAGGTCGTCGCGGCGTACCTCCAGGGCCGAGTAGTCCTTCCACGTCGCCGGATAGCCGATCTTGACCGTGAGCTGGGACAGCTTGTCGCGCGCCTCGGCCTTGGTGGGTTCGGTCATCCAGTCCAGCTCACCGATCGACGTGTCGAACTCCGCGATCAGGTTGGCGACCAGCGCGTCGATCCGCTGCTTGGCCTCTGGTGGGAAGTGCCGTTCGACGTAACGCTTGCCGACCGCCTCGCCCATCACGCCGTTGAGCACCGATACCGCCCGCTTCCAGCGGGAGCGCTGCTCCTGCTGTCCCAGGAGCAACTTGCTGTGGAACTCGAACGCCGCGTCGGTGAATGCGGTACTCAGATACGGGGCGTAGTTGTCGACGATGGTGAACCGCAGGTAGGCCTTCCAGTCTTCCAGCGGCACCTCGGTCGTGGCGGCGCCGAGCGCGGTGAAAAAGCTCGGCTCGCCGACCACCACCTCGGCGACGGGCGTGCCGGCCGAGTCGAGGTAACGCGGCCAGTCCAGCCCAGGCGCCTGCGCAACCGGCAATTTATTGTACGTGGCAACCGGATCTCGTAGCTGCACGTTCGTCCACTGCGCCTGCGCGAGCCGGGTCTCCAACGCCATCACCGCTGGTGCGGCGGCCTTGGCATCGGGGACGACGGCCAGGGTGAGCATCTGCGTGATGTAGTCGGCGAAGCGGCCCTTGATCATGGTGAAACGATCGTTGGCCACGAGGTAGTAGTCCCGGTCGGGCAGCGTCAACCCGGCCTGGTCGACACCCACTACATAAGCCGTGGCGTTGCGGACGTCCTGCTGTACGGCGAAGCCGACCGGACTCGGCAGTCCGGAACGGGCCCGGTACCCGAAGTACGCCGACAGATCTGCGGGGCTCGCCAGGGCGTCGATCCGCGCGAGCTCGGCGGCCAGCGGCGTCGCGCCGAAGGCGTCCAAGCGGGCGACGTCCAAGAAACTCGCGTATAGATCGGCGATCTTCTGCGACTCCGAACCAGGCTCGTCGGTCGCGGCGTCGAGCTCCTCGGCAATGCCCCGGACGTCTGCGTCGGCCTTCTCCCGGAGGATGTCGAACGCTCCGTAACGGGAGCGATCGGGTGGGATCTCGGTCGACGCCAGCCAGCCGCCGTTGACGAAGCCGAACAGGTCGTCCTGTGGCCGCACGGCGCGGTCGAACCCGGCCATGTCCACTCCGGAGACCGGGGGCGGGGGCGGGGGACTCGTACAGCTCGTCGTCACCGCCAGGATCGTGAGAGCCGCGATGATCGCGGCAGCGCGCCTCATAGCTCTACAACATAGGTGCTGTTGCTCCGACTGGACCAGTGCCCCCACCCCATTCAGCGTGCCGGCTGCGGATGTGAACCACTCAGGGAACCAACCCGGCGTCCTGCGCGGCGATTGCCGCCTGCACCCGGGAGCGCAGCCCCAGCTTGGCGAGTACCCGCGAAACGTGGGTCTTCGTGGTCGCCTCGGTGATCACCAGTGCGGCGGCGATCTCGGCGTTGGACAGGCCGCGGCCCAGGCAGGTCAGCACGTCGGTCTCGCGCGGGGTCAGCTCGGCGAGCCCCGGTGGCTCTGGCCGCCGCGCCAGGGCGGCCAGCCGGGCGATGACCCGCCGGGTGACCTCCGGCGCGAGCACGCCGTCGCCGCGGGCCACCGCCCGCACCGCGTCCAGCAGCCGGGGGGCGTCGACCGACTTGAGCAGGAATCCCGCCGCCCCGGCGGCCAGCGCGGCGTCGACGTAGTCGTCGAGGTCGAACGTGGTGAGCACGAGGACCTCGCAACATCGATCGGTGCCGATGCATGCTCCGGTCGCGCTACGCGCGGTGCTGATGCGCGTTCCGCTGGCGCTCCGCGTGGCGACCAGCCGGCGGGTGGCCTCGATGCCGTCGACGCCCGGCATCCGGATATCCATCAGCACCACGTCGGGGCGCAATGCGGTCGCGACGCGCACAGCGGCCAGCCCGTCGCCGGCCTCGCCGACCACCTCGATGTCTGGTGCCGAATCCAGGATCATCATTAGCCCGGTCCGGATCGCGGCCTGGTCGTCGGCGACCACGACCCGCACCGGCCGCAGGGGTGGTTCGCTCGCCTGCTCACCCTGTGTCCACGGTTCGCTCGCACGCTCGCTCACGACGCCGTCCGCGCCCCGACCGAGCCGGGCTGCCGTGGCAACACCGCGCGAACCCGCCATTGCCACCCGTCCGGCCCGGCCACGAACCGCCCACCCACGGCCCGGGCGCGCTCGCCCAACCCGAGCAGCCCCACCCGGTGCCACCGCCGGACGGGGCGCCCGGCACGAGGGCGTTGGCCACCTCGATCACCAGGTCGCCGTCCGTGTGGCGCAGCCCGAGCCGTACCGAACTGCCCGGCGCATGCTTGGCCGCGTTGGTCAGCGACTCCTGAACGACCCGGTACGCGGCCAGGTCGACCCCGGCCGCGACGTGCATGTCGCCGCGGCGCTGGTCGTCGAGCTCGACAACGAGCCCGGCCGCGCCGGCCGTATGCAGGAGTATGTCGAGCCGGTCGAGGCCAGCGGGTGCGGTGCGCGGATCGGCGTTGCCGTCCGATCGGAGCAGCCCGATCATGGTGCGCATCTCGGCGAGGGAGGCTACGCTGTCGCGGCGCACCGCCGTGAGCACGCGGCGCAACGTCGCCGGATCCGGGTCCGACAGGGTCAGTGCGGCCTCGGACTGGATCGCGATCGCGGAGAGCTGCCCGGCGATCACGTCATGCAGGTCCCGGGCCATCCTGGCGCGCTCGGCGGCGACCGCAGCGGCCCGGTCCAGCTCACCCATCTGCCGGGCCTGCTCGGCGCGGTCGCGTTCGACGTCGGCGAGCTCGCGGTGGTGGCGCACCTCATAGGCCCAGATCACGGGCACGCCGAGCAGCAGCGAGAGGTTCAGCAGGGTCAGGACCGCGGCACTCGGCCCCCCGGCGAGCAGGGTTGCCCCGCTCACCAGGGCCAACACGGCGCCCACCGTCCCGATGACGGCCCAACTGATACGCCGCGAGCTGTACAGGACGGCGCAGTAGAGCAGGTCCATGAAGGCGATCCACACCCCGATGCCGGTCAGGCCGATCACCAGCGGTCCTGCCGTCAACGCGGCGGCGCCGATCGCCAGCCCGAGAACCGGGCGGCTGCGCCGCTGGGCCACACCGAAGCACGCAACCAGCAACGCCAGCACATCGGCCCATCGCAGTACGTCCCCGTGCGACCACCACACGACGCTGGCGTCCGGCACGGCCAACACGAGGAGTAGCCCGGCGGCGAGGAACCCGCTTGCGACAGCGAGATCGCGCACACGGAGGCTGGCGGTCATCGCTACATCCCAGCATGTTCTGGCCCGGGGCGCGTCGATCGAAGGTCGTACATCGGCTCCGTACAGATCATCATCTCGCCCGACGCGCTGCGCTGTCGCCGTCGGCAGGATCTGCGGGTATGGAAGATTTTCTGACGCACAACCCGCTCGTGCTGCTGATCGGCGCGTGTGAGGTCGGTTTCTGGGTGCTGGTCATCGGTGGGCTCGTGGCACGCTATCTACTGCGGGCCCCCCGGCTCAGTAGGGTCCTGCTCATCGGTGTGCCGGTCGTCGACGTCGTGCTCGTGGTCACGTCATTGGCCGACCTCGCCGGTGGCTCGCCGCCGGGTCTCACGCATGGTCTGGCGGCGGTCTACCTCGGGTTCACCGTCGCGTTCGGACACTCGCTGGTTCGCTGGGCCGACGTCCGCTTTGCGCATCGGTACGCCGGTGGGCCGCCACCGTCCAAGCCGCCGCGCTACGGGACTGCGAAGATCGTCCACGAGTGGCGGGAGTGGGGAAAGCTCGCGCTGGCCTGGGGGATCGCCGTCGGTGTGCTGTTCGTGATGGCCACGGTGGCCGGCACCGGCGTGCCGCCACCGCTCGACTGGAGTGCGGACCCGATGTGGAGCTGGGCCGCGCGACTCGTTCCGGTCGTGGTGATCTGGTTCGTCGGCTGGCCGCTGTGGACCACGCTGTCGCCGCCGCGCCCACCGGACGTGGCCGATGTCCGCCGCTGACGCCACGCCGCGGTCGGTGACGAATCGGATCGGCGCTCTCGACCTGCTCCGCGGCGTGGCCATCCTCGGCACGTTCGGCACCAACGCGTGGCTGTTCGCCGACCCGGGCGGGCCCACGGCCTTGCTCACCGGAGGCTTCGCGCAGGGCGGATCGGTGGAGACCGCGCTGCGGTTTCTCGCCAACGGGAAGTTCCTGGCACTGCTCACGTTGCTGTTCGGGGTCGGGCTGGAGTTGCAGTACCGCTCGGCCGTTCGCCGGGGGGCGCCCTGGCCGGGACGCTACCCGATGCGCGCGGCCATCCTGTTCGTCGAGGGCCTGGTGCACTACGTGCTGGTCTTCGAGTTCGACGTCCTCATGGGTTATGCGATCACCTCGCTGCTCGTGGCCTACCTGGTGGGCCGCAGCGATCGGGCGATCCGGGCGTGGATGTTCGGCGTCGGCGGGTTCCTCGGTGCCGCGATCCTTGCGCTCACCGCGCTGCTGCTGACGCTGCCCGACGATCCGGCTGGCCCGGCTTCGGTCGACCCGGGCACAACGGCGAGCTGGCCCGCTCAGGTCGCCGCGCGCCTCGACGGGTTCCTGTTCTACCGCATGGAGATCATTGTTATTGTACCGTCGGCGATCGTGCTCTTCCTGCTCGGCTCCCGGCTGCTACGGGCGGGTGCATTCGATGACACCACCACCGGTGCGCGCCTGCGAGTACGGCTGATGGTGCTCGGCCTGGGCGTCGGACTACCGTTGAACGCGGTCACGGCGTTCGCGGGGCCCGCCTGGGTACTCGTCGACCGATACCTGCTCCCGCCCCTGGTGGCGCTGGGCCTGCTCGGGCTCGTGACGGCGCTGGCGCTGCGGGCGCGGTTCGCGCCGGGCATGATGTGGCGGGGGATCACGGCCGTGGGACGCACGGCGTTGTCCTGCTATGTGCTGCAGAACGTCGTGGCGAGCGTGCTGTGCTTCGGCTGGGGGTTCGGACTGGCTGCCCGGCTGGCGGACACGCGGCCATGGTGGGTGATCGGGCTGTGGGCGGGAGTCGGTGTCCTGTGCATGGCGTTCGCGACGCTCTGGCTGCGATGCTTTGACCGTGGCCCGCTGGAGCTAGTAGCTCGTCGCGTCCACGAGATCAGCCGGACACCTGCCTTGTGGTCCACAATGCGCTCTTGACGTCCTCTCCTGTCTGCAGGCGGGAGATTCCCACGACGTGACCAAGGGGGCCACGTGTTGAGGATCGCAGTTCACGACCACCAGCACCCTGGTGGCTCCCCGCGCTGTCACGACCCGTCCGGCCGCGATGTTCCTGGACACACCCGCACCATCCCAGATCACACCGACAATCCTGAACAGCAAGGCTTCCCCCCTCCCTGACGGATCGGGCTTCCGCCCATGATCTCTGGTGAGTATACCGTCGGAACGCCTGTGGGCACGCCGCGCGGAGTGGGCCGATGATCAGTCCCTTGGACCTATGTCGCACGGGCGGGCCGGGATCCCCATGACGCTGGTCGCGACCGCCGACCGGATCGTCGAGGGCACCGAGGTGCGCGGGGCCACGGCCGATTTCCTCGACGATCTCCGGTGGGCTCGCGACGAGGCCGATGTGTTCAGCCGGATCGACGCCGAGCCCAGGTTGGTCAGCTCACACGTCGACGCCTATCTCGGAGCCCTGGCCGAGCACGTCGCGGGGCTGCACGGGCTGGTCGTGCCTGCGTGGACGAGGAAGCCCGAGTGGTTTCTCGACCACTTCTGGTGGCCATCACGGACGGTCGGCCTGCAGGCGCGCGCGGTGGTCGAGTCGCCCGCCGCATTCCGCCGGCGGGGGATCTTCATCGGACGCACTACGTTGTTGCGGGTCTAGATGGGGCTGCGGGTTTAGATGGGGCTGCGGGTTTAGATGGATCGGGAGCAGATCGTCGCGGCTCTCACGGCGCTCGGTGCCAGGCTGACTGCCGCCGGTATCACTGCCGACCTCTACGTCGTGGGTGGCGCCGCTATCGCCTTGGCCTACGACGAGCGCCGGGCAACCAAAGACATCGATGCGGTGTTCATCTCCAAGGTCGAGGTGTACCGGGCTGCACACCAGGTGGCGGAGGAACGTGGACTGCCGGCAGGCTGGTTGAACGACGCCGTCAAGGGATTTCTGCTCGGGCCGGGTCCCTTTCCGACCGAGAGCCTCGAGCTCCCCGGTCTGCGGTGCGAGATCGCGAGCGCCGAGATGGTGCTCGTGCTCAAGGCGCTGGCACACCGTGTCGGGGAGGACGACGCCGACCTGCGGTTGCTGGCCGAGAAGGCCGGGCTCGGGTCGGCGACGGAGGTGCTGGACCTCGTGGAGCGGGTGGCCGGCGCCCGACTGCTCACTGCGCAGGTCCAGTTCTTCGTCGAGGCGGTGATGGACGCGGAATCGGGAGGCTAGGATCGGCGGTGTACCGCACCGGTGGTGGCCTCGGGAGTCCGTGCCTGCCCTGAGAGGCCGTGGGTGGTCGAGCGCGCCACGCTCTGCTGTCCCGCCTGGGCTTCCGGAAGCTCATCCGGACTGCGCGGGATGGGCGCAGGTCGAGTGGCAACGCGTGAACCGTTGAATTTCAGGCCGGTGAGTTCAAGGCGGCCAGGTAGCGGATTCCGGAGATGCTCGGCAGGAAGCAGTAGGCGGCGCCGCGAGTCATCACGAAACGGGAGAAGCCGGCGAGCACCACCGGGCCCTCCGGGCGGGGTATCGTGAAGCTCCCCGCCCCGTCGGCATGCGCGCCGAGCAGGGGATCCTTGGTGCGGCCGAGCCCGGCGGTGAATTTGCCGTCATTGGCCCAGTCCGACATCAGGAACTCGAATTGATCGCATAGACTGACGCCGATGAACAGGCCGAGCAGTCCGCGCTCGTGGCCGTCTCTCGGGTGTGCCGGATCGTGTGGAGGCCCGTACGGAACCCCTCGTCGGATAATTCGATGCAGGTGGGCGCCGTTACCGGCAACGCGTTGCCCGCGCGGGTACATCCGACGTACGTGCGATCCGATCGGGCACCGGTAGCCGCGCTCGTCAGCGTACTTCCCGACGTAGTCGAAGTCGTTGAGGGCGTCGGGGGGAATCGCTGGTTCGGGGGAGTCGGTGTGCGGCGAAAGGACCAGAGGTGTGCCATTACGCCAACGCCCACAGAGTTTCGCCGCGATGAGCTCAGCCGATATTCCGGTCCGAGTGGCCTGCTCGGTGAGGAACTCTGCGAACGCGTCGACGTCTTGTTTCAGAACGCGAAATGCGGCGAAAGTACCATTGACTCCCAGTTGTGCCGGTGCCGGTACCGGATAGGTGAAGCCGACGTGCTGGCAGGGATATCCCAGAAGGAACTCACCGACCGGGGCCCGGGGTAGTTGGTCCGGTAACCCGGCGAGGGGGACCCCCTCGATGGTGGGCTGAGAGAAGCCATCGCGGTAGCCGAAATGCATGACGTCCCCGGGAGACAACATCTGGCCATCGTGGCGGCCCAGCTCGACGAAACCGAGCGACCACGCCTGTGCCAGCTGCTTCGTCGTGGATTCGAGTGCCTCGGTTGACCGGGCGAACACCGACAGCAGGATGTGCAGCCCGGGGTCGGTCAACCACGGCAGCCACTGGTCGGGGGCGCTGGCGCCGGTGTCCCCGACCTTGAACGCCCGGGCCGCCGCGCCTGCGGCGTACTCCGGCGGAAAGCTGCCCAGCGATTCCCGGGTCACCCCGAGTGCTGCCAGGCCGGGAAAAGTGATGCCGAGATTGACACAGCTGTCCGGCTTCACTGCCCATGGCGCAGCCGTCGTGACCGACGGAACGGCCGAATCGTCGTCTGTGAGTATGGTCAGAAAGGTGCGGGCGGCGTCGGAATTTTGTATCTTCAGGCCGAGGTACCGCACTGCCGGCATGGTGTAACCGCGCAGGACGAGACCCTGAATATCTGCCAGATCGACCGTTGGCATGCCTGTCCCATCCGCTTCGAGGTCGGATTATCCGGAGACTTTCTTCGTATCAAGGATGTCGAGTACCGTGTGGTCGGGATAGGCGCTGTAAAAGGGCTCCACGCAGCGCAGGTCGTGCCCTCGGACGAACTCTATGAACTCCTTGCGGTGAGCTTGTACGGGCAAGCTCGGAGCGTCCTCCACATATCGTAGGAGGATGTTGAAAACATCGCCGACCTCGTTCAGGAAATCATTGAGATAGTTCTCGAAATCGCCGTCGTATGCTGTGATCACGGCAAGCTGGTCATTATCGAGAAAGACGAAGCTGGCGAAGTGGACGGTGCTGACCTTGTCGAGTGCCAGGACAACCGGGTTCTGCTCCCGAGGCAAGGACTGAAAATATTCGACGTGCTGCCGAAGTGTGGCGAAGTCCGCCGGGGACTTCGCCTTCATCACCAACGTCAATGGATTCTGGATCGACCGCACCGGTGGCTGTCCAGTCATGGCATCGCTCCTGTGATCGTTCCGCTGTGGCCCGCTGATGTCCTAGAGCTCGAGATGACCGCGCCTGATACCGATGACCCGTGATGTGGCGGTCAGCGGTGGCGGACCTGGGCCTGTAGACCGTCGAGGAAGACGTCGAGCCCGTACTCGAATCCACCTGGGCGGCGCGCACCTTCCAGATGCCGGCTCACGGCCATGATCGAGGGGACCTGCTCGGGTGGCAGGGCGGTGTAGTACCCCACGGTTCCGTCTGCATGCGATGTCGGATTGGGCAGCGGGGCAGCTCGGCCCATCTGATGGAAACCGACGATGTAGGTGTAGAGCGCGAAGAAGGCGTCGGCGGCGTCGGCCGAGGAGAATCCTGCCTCGAGCAGGAGTCCGAGTACACGCTCCATGACCATCAGACTGTGCGGGCCCAGGCGGATCTTGGTGCTATAGACGCGGACGAGATTGGTGTGCGCGGACAGCGCCATGTGGTAGCTGCATGCCAGCGTCCTTAGCTGGGCGAACCAGTCGCCTTCGGCGGGCGAGCAGTCGACCTCGCCGAGCATGAGGTCGAGCATGAGGTCGGTCAGCTCGTCCTTGTCGCGAACGTGGTTGTACAGGGCCATCGTCGAGACCTTGAGCTCGGTGGCCAGTGCCCGCATGGTCAGGGCGGGCAGCCCCTGCTCGTCGACCAGACGCAGCGCGGCCCGCACGATTCGCGGTCGGGTCAGCGGTGCTCGCCCCTGCTCGTCCTTGCTCGGGTCGATTCCGACCCAAGTTGGCCGCTCAGCGCGGGCTCGGGAGGTACTCGTTCGTTCGGACAACGATCTTCCTCTCCTCGGGTGGACGCTCGACGCACCGGATGTACACCGTACATCTGACGCTGGGCCACGGTGTCAGCTGGAAATTTCATTTGACGACGTACGTCCTAACGTACAAGGTACATCACATGTGCAACGTACACGACGGAAGTAACCCAGTGCCTGCCGCCTCGGCGGACCTCGACCGCGGTCTGCACGGTGATCACGGCGAGAAGGTTGATTGTTGATCTCCATGGATGACCTTCGCGCCGTGCTCGACGAGCATCGATCAACTCGGTGCAGAACTCCCCCATTTATCCTCGGCAAGCAAACTCAGAAGAGGCGTTTGCGATGACTGTGACCCATGAACTCACCCCATTAACGGATCAACTCCGCAGCCTGCCGGCCTCCGATGCAAGCATTGCCGAGCTGCTGTCAGCGGCCCGCGATGGAGACCCGACGGCCTGGGAAGAAATTGTGTACCGCTACGGTGGTCTCGTCATGGCGAGGGTGCGCTCGTACCGACTCCAGCCCACTGACGCCCTCGACGCAGTGCAGATGACCTGGCTACGGCTGGCGGAGAACCTTTACCAGATCAGGTTCCCAGAACGTCTTGGTGGGTGGTTGGTCACCACGGCCGGTCGAGAATGCCTGCGTATTCTCCGCCAGTCGAACCGCACCGGGTACGCTACTGAGTCGATGATGGAAAGCATTGCCGATCCGTCTTCGTGCCTGGAGAAAGAAGTCATCGACGCGGATACGGCACAGCAACTCTGGGGTCTCGTTGCCGAGCTGCCACCACGCCGACGGCGTCTCCTGAGGGCGCTGTTCACCGATGACCCCCGGCCTTATTGCGAGGTCGCCGAAGCTGTCGGGATTCCGACCGGCAGTATCGGACCGACACGTGCCCGGGCATTGCAGCAGCTTCGGCAACTGGCCGACGAACGTGGACTCGGTCAGTTGGTCTGACCGCCAGGATCGGGGCAAGATCATAGGTTGATGACGAGCCAGTCTCCGTGCTTGGGCTCGTCCTCGAACGGCACCGCCGCCGCCCGCAGCATCTCGGCAAGGACAAGCGCGTCGGTGCCGGGTATCAGGTCCACCGCCGGCACCCGATGCCGGACCGCGGCCAGTCGCCAGCGCCAGGAACCCGGCCATCACTCGTGCCGTCGCAATCAGCGCGTCGCCATGATCGCGACCGCGGTATGCCGGGTCGGGTGTCCAGCGAGCCGAGTTGTGCCGCCCTCCGTCGATCTTCAACGGACATGCGGCGACGACCTCGCCGCCGTCGAGTAGCGCAGGCCGACGATCGCCTCCTCGGCACGGTAGCGCTCCGTCAACCGGGCCACCGCAGTGTCGGTGACTTCGAAATGCTGGTACCGCCACCGGGCGTCCCACATCGGGCGCAGCGCCTCCAGATCGACGCATTCCCCCCGGTCGTCCGGATGGGTCGCACTCGCCGGGGCGGCCATTGCGACCGCCCGTTCCATGTTGAGTTTTAAGGGCTGTGAGTTCTGCGGGAACGAGGTTGGGGAACGTACCCGGACCGAGCTCGACGACCCGGCGCCGCGCACGGTGCTGATGCCGGTCGGCTCACTGGGGCAACGTGGCCCGCACCTGCCGCTGGACACCGACACCCGAATCGCCGCCGCCGTCACCCGCCGGCCGGCCGAGGTGACCCGGCGATGATGCTGGCCCGCTGGTCGCTCATGGCGCCTCGGGTGAACACGAGGGGGTTCCCCGGCACGGTGTCGATCGGTCATGAGGCACTGCGGTTGCTGCTGGTCGAGCTGGGGCGTTGGGCAGGTGGCTGGGCGTCACGGTTGGTGTTCGTCAACGGTTGGTATGCGTCAACGGGGTGGACAACCTGCGCTCCCGACTGTCCCGCTGGGCTCCGAATGCCCGTGGCCGCCTGGTCTGGCCGTCGAGAACCCTGGCCGTCGCGAACATCAGCGGTTCTCACCCCGAGTGGTACAGCAACAGCGGGACGAGCTGCTCCTCCGCCGACAGGGAGCCGTGCTGGCCGGGCAGTTTCGAGATCTTCGGCTCGGCCACCGAACGGACCACCACCGCCGTGCCCCGCAACGCCACCACCACGTCACCGATCCGATCGGCCACCTGTCCGGCCAGTGGACCGAACCAGCCCTGCGCCACGGCCTGCTCGCGCGGCACCACCCATGCCGCCTCGCCGAGTACGGCGCGCCAGGTCGCCAACACCTCGGCTGCGGCCTCTGGCCGGGTGTAGACGTGCCGGGATCGCGCGTCGCCGCCAAGGAGTTCAACCCCTTGGCGGAGGTCGGCGTCGGTGTCGGCGTCGAAGATCCGGTCGACGTTCACCATGCCGTGGTCACCGGTTACCGCCAGCACGGCGTCGGGCGGCAGGTGCTCGGCGATCAGGGCGGCCAGCCGGTCGATCTGGGTGAGCTGTAGCCGCCACGGAAACGATCCGGGCCCGTGTTCGTGTCCGAGAGAGTCGAGGTCGGCGTGGTAGCCGTAGCACAGCCGGCGGCCCGGACCGGTGAGCGCGGTGATCATCTCGGCGGCGAGATCCCCCAGGGCGTGCACGCCGCGGAACCGTCCGCCGCGCAGCGCTGCGCGGGTGAGCCCGGAGCCGCGGAACATCCGGGCGGAGACAACAGTGACGTGCACGCCGTCGGCGGCCGCCCGTTCCAGCGCGGTGGGCATCGGCTGCACCTCCTCCGGTGGCAGTCGGGTGCGCAGGTCGGTGGCCCTGCGCGTGCCGTGCGCGGTCCAGCGCAGCGAGTCCAGTAGCTCTGCGGGTTCGACCCGGAAGGAAATCCCGACCATCCCGTGCGCCCCCGGCGGGAGCCCGGTGCCCAGCGAAGTGAGGCTGGTGGAGGTGCTGGACGGGAATCCCACGGTCAGCGGTCCGGCGTCGGGCAGCCCGGCGAGGAAGGGTGCGTCTGCGGCGTGGCGGCGCAACAACTCGCTACCGAGCCCGTCGACGAGCAGCACTCCGGCTGCACGCACCGGTTCGACGAGGAGCGGTTCGCCCGAAGGGTCGCTTGCGGGCCCGAGCGTTGTCACCGAAGGGTCGCTTGCGGGCACACCAAGGGCATCCAGCAGAGCGGGCATCACCTCCGCGAGCGACCGAAGGCCGTACCGCGGCAGAACCGGCTCGCTGTCACTCGTCACCAAGGGAGCGTGCCAGATGCGCAGCGATCGCCACGAGGTGCGGCACGGAGGGCACCGCCGCTGCGAGTGACGCCGACGCGGTCGCGGACTACCGTGAGCACCTGGCCAAGGTGCTCACCGGCCGCGCGGTGCTGGCCGCCGCAGGCTGACGCCAGTCGTCCCACCGCTGAACGCCTGCCCTGTCAATCCGGGGCAGGCGTTCAGCGGTTATCGGAGGAGACAGAGAAGATGAAGTTGGAGAACACGTTCACGATCGCGGCGCCGATCGAGAAGGCATGGGAGGCACTCACCACCCCGCAGACGGTGGCACCGTGCTTTCCGGGTGCATCCCTGGACACCTACGAGGGCGACTCGTTCACCGGCACGGTCAAGGTGAAGCTCGGCCCGATCTCGATGACGTACCAGGGCAAGGGCACCTACAAGGAGCGCGACGACGCCGCGCACCGGGTGGTGATCGAAGCCAGCGGCCGTGACTCGCGGGGCAACGGCACCGCCAACGCGACCGTCACCGCCACCATGGCCGCCGACGGGCCGAACAAGACCTCGGTCACGATGGTCACCGACATGACGATCACCGGACGGCCTGCGCAGTTCGGCCGTGGCGTCATCTCCGATGTCGCGGACAAGATCATCGGACAGTTCGCGGCGTGCGTCGCGGACAAGCTCGCGCTGCCGGTACAGGCCCCGAGTTCGGCGGGTGGGTCGTTGGCCGTTGGAGCTGCTGCGGGGGCCAGCTCCAACGGAGCCGCGTCATCCGGTGGCATCGCCACGGCGATTGCCACCGCAACGGGGCCGGCCCTGTCGTTCGCGCCGTCGTCGGCCGGCATCACTACCCCGAAGCCGGCCGCCCGGCCTTCGGGCCCGATGCGCAGCGAGATCGACACGATCGACCTGCTGGACACCGCCGGTGCCCCGGTCCTGAAGCGCCTGGCCCCGGTCCTCGGCGGCGTCCTGCTGGTGCTGCTGGTGGTCTTCCGCCGCCGCCGCTCCCGCTGACAGCGCGCCGCTGTCGCCGTCGCACACACCTTCTTGTGGCCGCACACACGGTAGAACCTGTGTGCGAAACCAGAAGGTGTGTGCGACGGGGTGTTCGGGTGGTCCGGCGTTCACCATTCATTGCGGTGCCCTCGTTCATACGGAGAGAACCCCGGGCATCATGGCTCGGTTGCCTCGCGCTCCGATCTGTCCAGACCCGAAACTCGCAACGTGATGTTGAGCCGACCGCTCGCGAGGCCGGTGTCCGGCACATCGATCCCCGCCAGCAGCTTCGGCACCCCGTGGTAGGCCAGCCGGCTCTCGTCGCCGAAAACGAGCAGGTCACCGGAGTGCAGCTGCACGTCGGTCCACGGCTTGGCGCGGTTCGCGGTGTTCCCGAACCGGAATAGGCACGCCGCACCGATGCTCAGCGACACGACCGGCTCGAGGGCGGCCTCGTCGCTGTCGCGGTGCAGGCCCATCTTGGCGGCCTCGTCGTAATAGTTGATCAGAGCGATGTCGGGCTGATAGCGGCGAGCTCGGTCCGGATCTTCGTAGGCCTCGGTCAGCGCGGCCCGGCCGAGGGTGGCGAGCCAGCCCGGCAACGGGGTGACGGGCGAGCCGTCCTGGTCGTCGCGGGTGCGGGAGTACCGGTAGGGATACCAGTGCCAGCCCAGACAGACAGTGCGCACGGACATCCGCGCGCCGCTGGGCAGCGCCGCTGCTCGGATGCCCGGTCCCTCGGCGGCCCATCCCCGGCAGGCCGTCACGAGGTCGCGTTGCTGATCGACAGTGAGCCAGGCCGGGACGTGCACCGCGCCCGGGGCGAGGATGCGGCGCTCCCGGGGGATCAGCTCGATCATTCGGCCTCCCTGTTTCGTTCCGCGACGACACCCACCTCCACTGCCGTAGCGCGGCCGAGTGAACAACCCGTTCGTGCGCCCGGACGACATCGGCGAAGCCGGCATCCAGATCGGCGACCAGGGCGTCGCACAACGCCTTCATCTCCATGCCCAGCAGAACACCCGCCAGCGGGATCGGTTGCAGGCTGCCCGGCCGTGGCACGCATCATCCTTCGGCGAGCACCTCGCGAAGCAGTCGCAGCGCGTCGCGGTTCGCCTCGGGATCGGCCCGCAGCGCCTTGACGTCAGCGACGATGTGGTCGATCCGTTCCGCGGCCGCCCGCGTCTTCGTCGCGTCGATCTGATCGGCGAGCTCCTGGAGCTGGTCCAGGGCGTGCTGATCGTCGGCGGTCAGATCGTCGCGGTCCTGGTGGCGGGACAGCACGCCGACCGCGTTGACGAGCCGGCCGAGCTGCCGGCCGTAGCTGGCGACCTCGGTAATGATCTGCCGCTCTAGGTCCGGATCTCCGGCCCGGGTCGTGTTGATGTTGAGGAAGCCGAGCTGGCCACCGCGGACCAGGGCCGGTTCGATGTCGCCCTGAACCGCGTCACCGGAGAGCGGGAACCGGACGCCGAACATGCGCCACCACGTCTGCCACAGGTCGGCCGGGGTGGTGCTCCGCTCACGTGACGGTCCTGCGGAAAAAGGGTGGGCGGGCATCTCGTCCTCCACTCGCTCGGGCGTACTCGGTCCACCCAGCAGGCGCACCGGTCCTCAGCCGAACCTACCCAAGAACCGACAGCCGCTCGGCCCGGAGCAACGTTCGATGCGCCACGTACCGCACACTTCCGGCGCTCGCACCTGCCGCCCGCAGCCCGAGCGGGACGTGACAGTGATGTGATCTTCCTTCGAGGACGCTGGTATCCCGCTCCGCAGCGGCGGCCTCACCGAGTGCGGGTCCGGGCTGGGGTGTTAGCTCGACAGCGGCCCAGTCGAGGGTAGTGAGCGTCGGGCGGGTACTCATGTCTGCACCTTCGCGCCATGTCCAGGCGCGTGCTGGCGGAAATCGGACGGGACCGTGCGGGTCGGGATCACTGGCCCTTCGATGCCGGACCGTTAGCCTGATATCAATGAATGGGGGTACGCGGGTGGGCGAGCCGGCTCCGGTGATCAGAAAACTCGAGAACGCGCTGGCCGACGACGACTTCGCCTGGTCGCTCCTGCTGGTCGGTGAGGATCAGACCGATAAGCTCGCCACCCTCACCGCAGACCTGCGCGGGCCGTTTTCCGAGACCGGCGACGGCAAGCTGGTGACGTCCGGATTCTCGTACTGGGGCATCGGTCCGACGGTCGCCTGGGCGAACGCATGCAGCGATCCGTTCTACATGGTGATGAAGGCCGGTTCGGAAACCTTCGTGCGGCACTGGAGCGCGATCAGGCCGCACGTGGACAGGGGCGGGTTCCACTTCGTCAGCCTCGGCGTCGGCACCGGATTGAAGGACCGCACCATCCTGAAGGATCTGTGCCCCGGCCATCCCGAGCTGTTCTACATCCCGGTCGACATGAGCTCGGAGATGTTGCGGCTCGGCACCCAGGCGTCGGTGCGGGACCTGAGGTTTCCGATGTCGCGGGTGCTGCCGATCCAGATCGACTTCTCGATCTCGGTCAACATGGAGGAGATCGGCCAGCTGCTGGCCCGGCTGATCGGCGATGACCCGATCCTCTACACGCTGACCGGCAACACCCTGGCCAACTTCGAGAGTGACCTCGACGCGCTGGCCACCATCGCCGAGGTGCTGCGGCCGCAGGACCGGCTGTTGTTGGAGGTCGCGACCACCACCCGGATCGATCAGGAGGCCGCGAATGCCGCCGCTGACGAGTACCACCAGACCCGGGCGTTCGCCGAGTTCGTCACCAGCGCCCTGCGTTACAACACCGACCTGAGGATCGACAACGCGCACGTGGCGTTCCGAGGGTTCATCGAGGACGACGAGGCGCTGCTCGTCAAGATCATGTTTCAGAATGACACGGAGCAGGAGATCCGGATGGGACTGGCCGACCACACCGAGGTCGTCCTGCCGGTCGGGGACACCATCCGGCTGTACACCACCCGGAAGTACTCCGAGGTGCGGCTGAAGAAGCTGTCGGACGCCTGCCGGCTGGATGTGATCGAGAGCGCGCAGTCACAATTCCGGCAGAGCAGGCGACCGAGCCCGTTCGGCCTCGAACTGCTGTTGCTCGCCCCGCGGAGCGCCGAGGGAGCGAGGTCCACGGTGGCCGATGACATGTGGACGCGTTAGCGTGCTCCGCATCGGTTGGGGCGCGGCGCAGCGACGAACGACCGTCACCCTGACGACGTACAGCCTGCTCGGCGCCGCTCTCGTGCTCGGCATCGCCTGGTTCGTGTCGCCGGACAACAGCCGCTGGGAACCCGCGGTCAACACGCTCACGCTGGTGGCGGGGCTCACCGGGATCCTCCTCGAACGGCTGACCACCGAGGCCGAACGCCGGAGCCAGATGTTGCAGGCCGTCGCGGACGAGCTCCAGGAGAACACGCGGCTGCTCGCCGACCCACGGTTCTCAGACAGCCAGGCCCGTCGCCGCCAGGTCTACCCGCGGCTGGTGGTCTCCGCTGTCGACCTCGCCCTGGTCTCCGGGGCGCTGGCCCGCCAGCGCGACGCGGAGCTCTTCGGCCTGCTGCACCGCTGGCGCGACGCCGTGCACGAGCTCAACCGGCGCCTCGACCTGACCGAGATCCGGACCTTCACCGATTCCATCTCCGACGATGAGCTGGAAGCGTTCCGGCGCGCGCTGCACAGCGAGAACAGCTACCTCGCGGCCGCCCGCGAGATGCTGACCAGGCTGATCATCAGCCTCGATGCCGCACGCCCGGGCCGGTCGTGAGGGCGCCACGACTGGCTGACCGACATTCCCGGCCTACAGGTCCGGGTGCCGCGGGTACCGGCCTCGATCAGATCAGGCGGACGGTGCCCGGCTCAGCCGTCGAGGCCGTCGGCGCCGTCGATGTCGAGCTCGAAGTCGTCGGACAAGCCGTCTGCGAAGCCCTCGCCGCCGTCGCCACCATCGCCGTCGAAGAACCCGCTCCCGCCGTCACCGCCACCACCGAGGGCCACGCCGTCGCTGTCGGCGTCACCGTCGCCGCCCTTGCCACCGTCGCCACCGGAGAACAGGCCGTCGCTGCCGTCGCCACCATCGCCGCCGGCCACGACAGCACCGAAGTCGGCATCGGCCTCCGCTTCCCCACCGTTCCCGCCGTCGCCGCCGACGAACACGGCGTTGCCGGCGTTGCCACCGTTGCCACCGCTGGCGTAGGCCACGGCCAGGCTCATCGCGTCGCCATCGTCACCGTTGCCGCCGTCGCCGCCGTCGCCGCCGTCGCCGCCAACGAGCACGCCGAAGCCGCCGTTGCCGCCGTTGCCGCCGGTACTGATCGCCGCGATGATGCTGCTGGCGAAGCTGTCACCGCCCGCACCGGCGTCGCCGCCGAACAGCAGACCGCCGCCGCCGTTGCCGCCTTCGCCACCAGCACCCAGGCCCAGGACGAAACCGTCACCGATGCTGAGGCCGCCGTTGCCGCCCTCGCCGCCGCCGATCAGTCCGAATCCACCGTTGCCGCCGGCGCCGCCGATGCCGCTGAGACCACCCTGGCCGAGTCCGAGACCACCCTCGCCGCCGGCGCCGCCCAGCACACCGCCCTCACCACCATCTCCACCGCGGCCGGTGCCGTTGATCAAGCCGATGCCGATTCCGGCGCCGCCCTCGCCGCCGGTGCCGCCCAGCACACCGCCGTAGCCGCCGGTGCCGCCGGTGCCACCCGTGCCCGTACCGTCGCCGAGGAGCCCCACGCCGATGCCGTTGCCCCCGGCACCGCCGGTCCCGCCCAACAGGATCGCGCTGCCGCCAGCCCCACCGTCGCCACCCGTGCCGGTGCCGTCGATCAGCCCTGCACCGAAGCCGTCGCCCCCGCTTCCGCCGTTGCCGGCGGTGCCGCACACGGCGTTGCCGCCGGCGCCACCCAGGCCGGTGCCGTTGAGTCCCACACCGAAGGCGTCGCCGCCGGCGCCGCCATTGCCCGCGTTGCCGAACAGGCCGGCGTCCCCACCGGTTCCGCCGTTGCCACCCACGGCGGCGGGCCCATCGAAGTCGTCGCCACCGTCGCCGGCGAGGCCGCCGCTGCCGAAGAAGAAGCCGCCTTGCCCGCCGTTGCCGCCGTTCCCCCCCGACGGTGTCGACGCCGCCCGGATCGTCGTCAGCTCCATCAGCTCCGTTGCCACCGTTGCCCAGGAAGATGCCCGCGTTCCCGCCGTTCCCGCCGGGTGTTGTCGCGTCAGCGCCGTTCCCGACGAACAGCGCTGCGGCGTTCTCCGGTGCGGTCTGACCGGTTCGAATGCTGGTGACCGCGTTGTCGACGTCCGCCGACAACTGCTGGAAGTCGGCCGGTGTCAGAGCCATGGAATCGCCTTTCGCCTACATCCTTTGAGCGGGGCTCGTCACGTCGAGTAGTCGGCGTGCACGAGAAGGCTAGAACGGCCTGGCCGCTGGCCCATCGGGACAAAGCCCGCGGTCTGCGGGCTGCGCGATGGGGGTGTCCCCAACGGCGGAGCTGCCCGTCGAGATGATCATCCGGCGTCAATGTCGGGCACGCGGGTCCGGGCGGCCCGGCTCGCGGGCGGGACGAGCTGGTCGCGGGTGCTGTTCAGGGCTTCGGCGAGGCCATGATCTGCGACGGGGAACGCGGAGCCGGAAGGATCGCGGTCGGCGGTTCCGAAATGGCGATCAATGCGCCCTGGCGGTGGAGCCGGGCGCGGCAGATTCGGTGACGCCTGGCGAGCCGCCACGAGAACGCAGCGGCGTGGCTGGTAATCGGGCCCGGCGCGGTGACAGCGAGCGCGGCGCCCGGTTCGGGGATGACGATCACGCGGCCCAGGCGGCGATGAAGAAGGGGCGCCCCACCGTTTCTGGTGGGACGCCCCTGTGTTGTGGGCCAGGATCTCAGGACGTGGCAGCTGGGTCGCTGGTAGCGGCGGGTTGGCTGCTGGGCGTGGATGAGGCGGTGGACGTGGTTGGAGTGGTGGATGTGGTTGTTGAGGTGGTGGATGTGGGTGAGGCGGTGGGCGTGGGCTGGGTGGTGGATGTGGGTGAGGCGGTGGGCGTGGGCTGGGTGGTGGATGTGGGTGAGGCGGTGGGCGTGGGTTGAGTGGTGGAGGTGGAGGTGGGCGTGGGCTGGGTGGTGGACGTAGGTGGGCTGCTGGGCGAGGGCGCGCTGGGGGCACCACCGGAGTTCGACTGCCCCGTTGTCGCTCCGCCACCACCGGCCGAACTGCCGGTCTGAATGGGTGGCGCCGGCCGTCCGGTTGCCAGGGACGCGCCCGGGCCACCGAGGTAGACGGTGCGCGGGGCCGGTGGGGCGGTCGCGGCGACCGCGGTGGGTCGGTGGGGCCCGGCGACCGTGGTCACGGTGCGGGGCTCGCCGGTCCAGGAGTCGATCCTGGCGCCACCGGAACTGTCGCCGTTCGACCCGGCGCTGTCGTCGATGACGGTGTCGGCGCTTGCTTCCGGAACACCGGGCGCCGACAGGGCGAATTTCGCGAACGTCTCCCCCAGCGGGAGCGTGCCGGAGGCGACCGTACCGGCCAGTCCGAGGGTGGCGATACCGCTGATGGCGACCGCCACGAGCAGGGTGCGCCGGCGAGCGGCTCGGTCGGTCTTCTGCACCGGCGCCGGGAGGACGAGCTCGGGGTAGGCGAGCTCCGGACGGCCCGGAGCGCTCGTGATCGCCCTGCCGACCGGAGCGGTAGTGGTGGTCGGCTGAGCGTCGGGTCCGCGGGCGTGCAGGGCGGCACCGGTGGCGATGATGGTGTTGGGGTCGGCGTCGATGGCGATGGGGCGGTCGAGCTCGGCCGAGAGCAGCTGGGTGATCAGGGGGATGCGGGAAGAGCCCCCGACGAGGAGCACAGTGGTGAGCTCGGCGACGGGGACGTCGGTGGTGTCGATGGCGCGGCGCAGCGCCTCGAGGGTCTCGGCCAGGGACGGGCGGACCATGTCGTCGAACTCGGCCCGGGTCAGGCGGACTTGCGTGTGTCCGGTGGGGAGCATGACCGGGATGGTGACCTCGGTGTCGGTGGAGAGCATCTCCTTGGCCGCGGTGCACTCGCGGCGCAGCCCGGCGACCGCGGCGTGCACGGTCGGGTCGGTCGGGTCGAGCTCGTGCCAGGCGGCGCCGATGGTGCTGACGACGTGGTCGAACACCGCCTGGTCGAAGTCGATGCCGCCGAGGTGGTCGATTCCGGTGGGACGCCCGAGCACCTCGTAGTGGTGATCGGTGTGCTTGCGGACGATCGCAGCGTCGAACGTGCCTCCGCCGAGATCGTAGACGGCGACGACGGCACCGGGGTCGAGGTGTTCGCCAGCCGCGTAGGCGATGGCCGCCGCCTGGGGTTCGGTCATGAACGTCACCGGGGCGAGACCTTCGGCGACGAGTGCCGCGGCGAGGGTGTCGCGCTTGTGGGAGCCCCATTCGGCGGGATGGGTCAGGGTGACGGCCGAGGCGGGGCCACCCTCGCGCTCGGCGACCTGGGCGAGGATCCAGGCGACGAACCGGGCGGCGACGGTTTCGGCGGGGACCGGTTGGCCACCCAGCAGGACGGGGATGCCGTCGCCGATGCGGCGTTTGAACTCGCGAACTACCCGGCCGGGATCGGTCAGCGCGCGGCGCTCCGCTGCCTCGCCGACGACCAGGGAGCCGTCCTCGGCGAGGAAGACCACCGAGGCCACCGAGGTGGATCGGCCGGCAAGGGGTACCACCTCGGGCCGGGGCTCGCCGGCTCGGCACACTGCGGCCGACGAGTACGTCGTCCCGAGATCGATGCCTACCTGGTATGAGCCGGCCTGGATCGACATTGGACGCGTCACGCTTCCCCTCGTGCAGTTCGCGGGCAGGGCCTCGTGATGCTGGCCTCGCTGGACAGGGTTGTCGTACGTCCGGCTCGTGTCCGGGCCGACGCACCCTGATCGGTTCGTTCTGACCGTACTGAGCACCGCGGCGCTCCAGTAGGGTGCGGCTCCCCCCGTCTGAGGTGAGGGGGAAATCCCCGGCGCCACCTTGCGCAGCGCTGACCCGGGCCGACCAGCACCCGGTGGCCGGCCGCCGCTGACGGAGGTGGGAACCGTGCCCGACTCTCGTCGCCGCGGCGTCCGGCGCTACATCTCGGGCGGTCGCGTCGCGGGGCGAGTGGGTGGCTACCCCCGACAGGCCGGAGCCATCGCCGGGGAGCCGCCCCCTGATCCCCCGGATCGTTCGAGGGCTTTACCCGGATGGGCTGGGCGCCCGGCGTCCCTAGCGTTTGTGCCGCACCGCCGGAGCCGGCTGTGACGAGCACCAGCTCGAGGATGATCGACGAAAGGTACTCCCCCATGCCTCCCACACAGCCCAACTTCGCCCAGCTGCAGACCGATGTCGACGCCGCCGTCGACAGCATCCAGGCCAACCCGAACCAGAACGCCGCGGCGTTGTTCGTCAGCGATGGATCCGACGGTCAGAACCCGGGTGACGATGGCACGGACGCCGGCATCTTCATCGGCAACGGTGGCAACGGAGCTGACGGTGCCCCCGGCGACCCGCTCACCTTCGGCGGCGACGGCGGTGATGGCGGCGACGGCGGCTTCTTCATCGGCAACGGCGGCAGCGGCGGCGACGGCGGCGATGACATCGTCGGGCCTGTCACTGCAGGTGGTGATGGTGGTGCCGGTGGCAATGCCGGGCTTATCGGTGACGCCGGTGACGGCGGTGACGGCGGTGACGCGGTCGGCGTAGGGGCCGACGGTGGTCCCGACCTCTTCTTTGGCGGCGACGGTGGCTCCGGTACCGGTGTCGGTGGCGCCGGTGGCGCCGGTGGTAACGCATTCTTCGGCGAGGCCGGCGACGGTGGCGCCGGTGGCGACGGCACCGGTGTCGGTGGCGACGGCGGTCCCGCCATCGTGCTCGGTGGCGACGGTGGCGCCGGCACCGGTGTCGGTGGCGCCGGCGGCGCCGGCGGCAGCAACTTCTTCGGCGACGGCGGTGCAGGTGGCGCCGGTGGCGCTGGTACCGGTGTCGGTGGCGACGGCGGTCCCGGCCTCCTCTTCGGTGGCGATGGTGGCGACGGCATTGGTGTCGCTGGTGACGGTGGCGCCGGCGGTGACACCGCATTCGGTGATGGTGGCGCCGGTGGCGCCGGTGGCGACAGCGTCGGGGCAGGTGGCGACGGCGGTTTCGGCTTTGTGGCCGGTGGCAGCGGTGGGGACGGTGTTGGTGTCGGCGGCTTCGGTGGTGTCGGCGGCAGCTCCGTATTCGGTGACGGTGGCGCCGGTGGCGCCGGTGGCGCCGGCATCGGTGTCGGTGGCTTCGGTGGCAACGGACTCCTCTTCGATGGTGGCGACGGCGACGGCATCGGTGTCGGTGGCGGCGGCGGCGAGGGCGGCGACAGCGACTTCGGCAACGGCGGTGCTGGTGGCGCTGGTGGCGACGGTGTCGGCTTCGGTTTCGTCGGCATCGGCGCGGGTGGCACGGGTGGAGCCGGCGGTGACGGCACCGAGGACGGCGGTGGTGATGGTGGCGCCGGTGGTGATGGTGGTGCCGGCTTCGGTGCCGGTGTCTTCGGCGTCGGTATTGGTGGCGACGGCGGCGAGGGTGGCTTCGGCGACAATGTCGGCGGCGATGGCGGTGATGGCGGCGATGCTGGCAGCGTCGGCGTCATCAATGCGGTCTCCGTGGGCGGCCGGGGTGGCGACGGTGGCTTCGGCGAGGACGTCCTCAGTGGCGATGGTGGTGACGGTGGCGACGCCGATGCCCTGAGTCTCCTCGACGGCGCTCTCGCCATCGGTGGTGACGGTGGTGACGGTGGCGCCATCGACGGCTTCGGTGGCGATGGCGGCGACGCCGATGCCCTCGACCTCGACCTCGACCTCGACGGCCCGATCGAGTTCGAGTTCGACGGCGCCGACGGCCTCGACGGGTGACCTCGGTCGATCGTCGGTGTTGTCCTGATCGTGGCGAGGGCGAGTGCACACCGTCCTCGACCACATGACCGGGACCGACCGATCGATGGCGTAATGGCTCCGCCACTCCCGGCCAGGGAGTGGCGGAGCCGCCTGCATGTCGGGCCGGGTCACCCCGTCTCAGCCGCTTGTCCGGGATCGACTGACCAGGCTGGGCGCAGACCTCGTCGCGATCAGGCGGGCATGCCAGCGGCTAGGCTCGTCCAGTGAGCTGGCACGACAGCTCTGCCTCCCCGGCCACGGGGCCGGCTGAGCCACACTCATGATCGGCCCCGGGCAACGACGAGGAGGAGTAATGACACCATCCCCACTGGTCAACGCCCTGGATTCCACCATCGCGGCCATCGCCCGGTACGACCGGCCCGATCTTGACGAACGTCTGCGGCAGGCCAGGGCTCGGTTGCTCGATGGACGCGTCCGGGTCCTCGTGGTCGGGGAGTTCAAGCAGGGCAAGAGCTTCCTGGTCAACGCGCTGGTCCAGGCCGTGGTGTGCCCGGTGCACGACGACATCGCCACCTCGGTGCCCACCGTGGTGAGCCATGACGCGGTGCCGTCGGTGACCCTCGTCCGTCCGGCCGATGCGGAGGCCGATTCGCGGGTCGAGCATGTCGACGTGCCGATCGCGAAGCTGGAGGGCTACGTTCGCGAGGCGTCGGACGCCGAACAGCGGTACAGCTACGTTGAGGTCGGCCTGCCTTGCGAGCTCCTGGCCGGCGGGCTGGAGATCGTCGACACACCCGGGGTCGGCGGGCTCAACTCGGTGCATGGTGCGGCGACGATGGCCGCGTTGCCGTCCGCGGACGCCGTCCTGCTGGTGTCGGATGCCTCGCAGGAGTACACCGCACCGGAGTTGGAGTTCCTCCGCCAGGCCATCCGGTTGTGCCCGAACGTGGCCTGCGTGCTGACGAAGATCGATCTGCATCCGGAGTGGCGGCGCATCGCCGAGCTCGACCGGGTGCACCTCAAGGTGGCCGGGATGCAGACCGAGCTGTTCGCGCTCTCCTCCACCGCCCGTTGGGCGGCCCTGCAGTCCGACGACCGGGAGCTCGACGCCGAGTCGGGCTTCCCTGCGCTCATCAGGTTCCTCCGTCAGCGCGTCATGGATCAGGCCGACGTGCTCGCCCGTCGCTCCACGTGTCACGACATCATCGCGGTCACCGGCCAGCTGATCGACGGCCTGCGGTCCGAGCAGAGAGCGCAGCAGAATCCCGAGACGGCCCAGGAGCTGATCGCCGAGCTCACCGGGGCACAGCACCGCTCGGCCGCGCTGAAGGAGCGCTCAGCCCGCTGGCAGCACACCCTCAACGACGGCGTCGCCGATCTCAACGCAGACATCGAGTTCGACCTCCGGGACCGGATGCGCGAGATCGTCCGGATCGTGGAGGATGAGATCGACTCCTGTGGTGACCCGAAGAACGTCTGGGATCAGATCTCCTCCTGGGTCGAGCAGCAGGCCGCCACGGCGGCATCGGAGAACTTCGTGTGGGCGACGGAGCGGGCCCGCTGGCTCGCCGAGCTGGTCGCCGGCCACTTCTCTGAGGAGCGCGAGGAGATGCTCCCCGATCTGCGCACCGAAGCCCCCGACGCGCTGAGCTCGGTGCGAGAGATGGCGCTACGCGATCCCGAGCCGTGGAACTTCGGGCAGAAGGCGCTCACCGGCATGCGTGGCAGCTACATCGGCATCCTGATGTTCGGCTTGCTCGGCACGTTCGTCGGACTGTCGGTGATCAACCCGTTCTCGATCGGCGCAGGTCTCGTCCTGGGTGGAAAGTCGATCAGCGATGAGCGCAGGCGCATCATCAGCCGGCGAAAGAACGAGGGCCGCCAAGCCGTCCGTCGCTACGCGGACGACGCGATGTTCCAGGTGGGCAAGGACTCCCGGGACATGCTGCGTCAGGTCCAACGCGACCTGCGCGATCACTTCACCGCACAGGCCGAGCAGATGAACCGGTCGCTGCAGGACGCGGTGCGCGGCGCGGAGCGCTCGCTGAAGAGTACGAAGGCCGACCGGGACCGCCGGATGGTCGAGATCCGCGCTGAGCTGGAGCGTTTGACCGAGCTGCGGCAGCAGGCGCGCACCCTGGTCGGGCCCGGGCAACCCGCTGCGAAGCGAGCGGTGGCCCCGCGCGAGGAGGCCCCGGCGGAGCTCGCTCGATGACCCGAGCGGAATCGCTGTCCGGCGCGCTCGGTGCGGTGCTGCGCCAGGCGATCGAGGTGTATCGCGATGAACCGAAGACGGCCCGCCACCTGCGCGGGCATCTCGACCGGCTCGACGAACCGTTGCGGGTCGCGATCGCGGGCAAGGTCAAGGCGGGGAAGTCCACCCTGCTCAACGCCTTGATCGGGGAGCGGATCGCGCCCACCGATGCGGGGGAGTGCACCCGGGTCCTCACCTGGTACCGGGACGGCCGCGGGCCGCGGATCGTGTTGCATCCCAAGGCCGGTGCCCCCAGGCGACTCGCCGTACAGCGCCACGACGGCGCGCTCGTGATCGACCTGGGCGGCAACCCGGCCGACGAGGTCGAGCGGTTGGTCGTCGACTGGCCGTCGCAGCACCTACGCAGCGCGACCCTGATCGACACACCCGGGATGTCGTCGCTGTCGACGGAGGTGGCGCAGCGCTCAGCGATGTTCCTCAACCCGGAGGACGGCACGCCCACCGAGGCCGATGCGGTCATCTACCTGATGCGCCACCTGCACGCTACGGACGCCCAGTTCCTGGAGGCGTTCCGTGACCAGGACGTGGGGCGGGCGGCGTCAGTCAACACCGTCGGTGTCATCTCGCGCGCGGACGAGATCGGCGGCGGACGGGTGGACGCCATGTCCTCGGCCGCGGCCGTCGCGCAGCGGTACCGCACCGAGCCGGCGCTGCGCGGGTTGTGTCAGAACGTCATCGCGGTCGCCGGGTTGCTCGCCCAAACGGGTGCGACGCTGCGGCAGGCCGAGTTCACCGCGCTCACCGAGCTGTCCCGGGTGCCGCGCGCGCAACTGGAGTCATCGCTGCTCCTGCTCGACCGTTTCCTGTCCGACGATGGGGCCCTGCCCGCTGCGGTGCCGTCCCAGATCAGGCGCGCGCTGCTGGATCGCTTCGGCGTGTTCGGGATCCGGCTCTCGACCAAGCTCATCGGTGCCGGCACGGACACCGCCGCGGCCCTTGCCGCCGAGCTCGTCCGCCACAGCGGGTTGCACGAGCTGCAGGATGCGCTGCACAACCAGTTCACGCAGCGCCGCGACGTGCTCAAGGTCCGGTCCGGCCTGCTGGCGCTGGACCGGGTGCTGCGTGCGGATCCACGGCCCGGCTCGGAGTGGCTGTCCGGCGAGGTCGAGCGAATCGTCACCGGGGCCCACGAGTTCGTCGAGCTGCGGTTGCTCAGCGCGCTGTGGTCAGGCACGGCTACTCTGCCCAACCCGCTGCTGCGCGAGGCCGAGCGGCTTCTGGGCGGCGTCGGTGCCGGTCCGGCGGCGCGCCTGGGTCTACCCGCCGGGACTGACCCCAACGAGCTGCGCGAAGCAGCCCTCGAGGCCCTGCTTCGCTGGCAGAGCCAGGCCGAGAACCCCATGTCGGCCCGAACGACCACCTCAGCGTGTCGCGTGGTCGTCCGGACCTGCGAAGGGATGGTGGCGAGCCTGACGACCTAGTGCAGCACCGCGTAAGTCCTTCGGGGACGCGTGTCACACGATCGCGATGCCGGCGACGGTCATCGCCGTTGACGGCCTGGCCGCCGAGTGGGCGGAGCGTGGCGGGGAGCCGGCGGGACGCCCGCATCGACACCAGGACTGTCGGTGGTCGCGGATAGCTTTCGAGCCATGCCGTCGGGCCTGCATGAGGCGTTGGTCGAGATGTTCCGGTGGCGGCCGTCGCTGGCCGCTGAGCTGCTCGCGGGTGTGCTCGGGGTGGACCTTCCCGTGTTCGAGCACGCCAGGGTCGAGTCCGGTGAGTTCACCGACCTCACCCCCACCGAGTACCGGGCCGACGCGGTGGTGGTGCTGACCGCCGCTGGGACACCTGTGCTGGCAGCGGTGGTGGAGGTGCAGCTGGGCCAGGACCGCGACAAGCGGTGGAGCTGGCCGGTGTACCTGACCACCCTGCGCGCCCGGCTGCGCTGCCCGGCGGTGCTGCTGGTGGTCTGCGTCGATGCGGTGACCGCCGCCTGGTGCAGCACCCCGATCGAGCTGGGGCACCCCGGGGCGAGGCTGTGCCCGCTGGTGCTCGGGCCGGACCGGGTTCCGGTCGTGACCGACGCCGGGATCGCCGCTCGGATCCCTGAGCTGGCCGTGCTCTCGGCGATGGCACACGGAGCCGATCCCGACCGCAGCGACGTGCTGGATGCGCTGCTCGGCGCGCTCGCAGCCGTCGATGAGGAACGCGCCATGTTGTACTCTGATGTTGTGCTCGCTGTGCTGCCCGTGGCAGCGCAACGCTACCTGGAGGCACTCATGACCACTCCGACCTATGAGTACCAAAGCGACTTCGCACGCCGCCACCGCTCCCAGGGCAGAGCAGAAGGCCGGGCCGAGGGCAAGGCCGAGGGCAAGGCACTGGCGGTGCTCGCGGTGTTCGACGCCCGCGGAATCGACGTCCCCGCCGGCACCCGCACCCGCATCACCGAGTGCTCCGACCTCGACAAGCTCGACTCCTGGGTTCGCCGCGCGGTCACCGCTGACTCGGTCAACGACCTGTTCGACTGCTAGGGATCCTTGGGCGCTAGGTGGGTTAGGAAACGAATTTAAGGCGCATGATCGCTAGCTGGCCACCGACAACGGCTCCTCGAGCAGCACCCGTAGCCGGCCGAACAGCTCGGTGCGCGACCCAACGCCCAGCCGTTGACGCATCCGGGCCACGTGGTGCTCCACGGTCTTGGCGGAGATGAACAGGCGCTGCCCGATCTGTTTATGGGTCAGGCCGGCGAGGATGAGCTGGCCGATATCGAGTTCGCGGCCGGTCAGTACCTGGTTGCGGTCGTCCGGTGAGCGCGCCGGCGGCGACGTGTCGTCGATGCTTGATGTCTCCTGCTCGGTCACCGCCGGAGCCGAGGAAGCTGTGCCCTCGCCCTCAGGGATCGCTGCATTCTCGCTGGGCTCGGCGGCGGCCGACAGGGCGTCGCCCAGTGTCGAGGACGGGAACAGCGAGCGGGCGCAGGTGTGCAACGCCGCCACCGTGCGCCGGTCGGTCGCCCGCGCCGCACCTTGCCCGGCCAGGTTCGCCCCCTCCCAGCGCAGGCCGAGGCCGTGCAACCCGCGAGCTGCGGCCTGCACGGCGTCGGGGTCGATCTCTTCCCACTGCACCTGCATCCAGCTCGCCGCAGCCTCGGCGAGCACAGCGGTGTAGGGGCTGCCGGACTCCGCGTCGGCCAGCGTCGCGACGTGCTGCTTCGCTTCCAGGTGCTGCCCGGACATGACCGCGGCCTGTAGCTCGGACCAGCGCAGCGGCGCGGTCCACAGCTCCGGCTCACCGAGCCCGGTCAGCAGCCGCCACGCGTCGTCGAGCTGGGAGGCGATCCAGGCCCGCTGCCCGAGCTGGGCCGCGGCGACTGCCAGCTCACCCAGTGGCAGCAGCATGAACAGGTCAACGCGATGGTGCACCAACGCGGTGCGCGCCCGGCTCCAGGCCGAGGCGAGCGCGGTGGCATCGCCGCATCGCCGCTCGATCGCCACCGCCAACGCGGCGGCGAACAGTTCGTCGCGCGGCTCGAGCGTGAGTCCGGGCCGCTTCGAGTGGTCCAGGGCGCGCCGGGCGGTGTCGAGCTGTCCGCGCACCATGGCGAGCCAGCCGTGCAGCAGCAGGTGCCGGATCTGAGCCGATCGCCCGCCAAGCCGGCCGGCCGCGGCGCGGCGCAATGCTGCCTCGGCGACTGCCAGCTCGCCACAGTGCAACGCCACCACGGCGGTGAGCGCCGCGGGTGTGTCGGGCAGGAGCGCAGTCTCCGCGATCGGTTCCAGCAGCACCGATGCGCGGACGAGCTCTGACAGGGCTGCCGGCGCCGAGCCCGTGACGCTGGCCACCATCGCGCGCGCCATCATGATCCCCGCTCCGTCGATCAGGCTCGAGGGGCCACCGCTGCCGGGCTGCGCCTGATCCAGGATCGCGCGGGCGTCGTCGAGCTCGCCGGTGGCGATCAGTGCGGGGACGGCCAGCACCGCGCCACTCGGCGGCAGGCAGCGGAGCAGGTCGGCGCTGCGGGGCAGCAAGCCGCGGTGGGCCAGCGCCGCGGCTGCAGCGATCAAGGCCTGCTCCCGGTGCGGCGCGCTCGGGTCGGAGATCACCTCGTCGGCGAGCTGCAATGCCTGGCTCAGGTCACCGGTCAGCGCAACGCCCCGGCAGCGGCGGGCCGCCACCGCCAAGGACGGTGCACCGGCTTCGACCGCACCGGCGAACAGCTCGGCGGCCAACGCCGGTGAGCTGCGCAGCGCCTCGTCACCGGCGGTCTCGAAGATCGTGGCGGCCCGGCTGCCACTCGCCCCGGTGCCCAGCATCTGGCGGCCGACCTCGAGGATGGAGCCGCCGCGGTCGAGCTGGATCCCGGCGAGCTGGCGCTGCATCTCCCTGGTCCGCAGCACCGGCGTCAGCCGCAGCACGAGGTTGCGGACGAACGGGATCAGCTCGCCGTTCTCGGTGAGCAGCCCGGTGGCCCTGGCTGCCTCCACGGTTCTGATCAGGTCTTCGGGCGCGATGTCGACCAGCGGCGTGAGCACCTCGGTCTCCAGGGTCGCGCCGACCGCCATCGCCTCCACCAGGGTCTGCACGTCGGGATCGAGAGCGTCGACGTAATGGCGAAGCCGCTCGGCGAGCGCGGCGGAGACCGTGATGCGCTCGGGTCGGCGGAAGCGGCCGGGCTGGCTCGGGTCGTACCGGCCGCCGTCCACCAGCGCCCGGGTAACGATGTCGACCAGCGTCGGCAGCCCACCGGACTGCTCGTGCACGAGGTCGATCAGGCTCTCCGGCGGGGTGCAGCCCAGCCGTCCGGCGACCCGGGTGGCGACGGCCGCCCGCTCCAGATGACCGACGACAAGGGTGGCCCCCTGCCGTGCTGCCCGAGCGCTGAGCGTCGAGAGCGAGCGCGATCCCGACCACGGCCGGTAGGCCACGACGATGCGTGCGTCGTCCGCCTCGGCGAAGGTGCGCAGCTGATGGAGGGCGTGTGCGTCGAGCCGGTGCGCATCGTCGATGAGCGAGACCTTGCCCGGTTCGAAACCGTCGCCCGACATCGCCTGCCCGATCCCGACATGCAGCAGGTCGATCCCCGCGTCACGGTAGGCATGCGCGACCTCGTCGAGCACCATGGTCTTGCCGGTACCACCGGGACCGACGATCGCTGCCGTCAGCGGTGCCGACGGATCTGCGGTGATGCGACGCAGAAACCGGGCCACCGCCGGCATGCCGACGGTAATCTTTTCCGTGACTGGTGAACCCGCGAGACGCACTCTGATTTCCCCTATGCAGCCTAGTTCTCTGCCGTGAACATCGCCTCTGGGGGAAAGGCGTTACGCCTGCGTTACCGGGATGGGGACTCTCGACCACGATCAGGGCATCAGGAAGTGGAAGAAACCGCTGGTCCGCGACGCAGGGCAGAGCCTCGGCGAACGAGCAGCCCGGCGAGCTGCACACCCGAACGTTCACCAGAAAGGCCCTCGACGGACACAGCTTCGTCAGCCACCGGCGAACGGGGGAAGTACGTCGATGGTGGCCCCGTCGGACAGCGGCGCGGCGCGGTCGCGGACGGCCACCTCGTCGACCAGGAAGCTGCACCGCGCCAGAATCTGGGTGAGCTCTGCTCCGCGCCGCGCGCCGAGGGCAGCCAGGAGATCGGCGACGGTTGCGTTCGCCGGCACCGTGATGGGTTCGCTCTCGACGCCCGCGGCCGCCCTAGCCGCCGCGAAGTACCGGACGGTGACCTGGGTCGAGGTGTTCACCCCGGGCATCGTGCTCAGCCCCCGATCGCGCTCATCGGGCGGTCCGGCTGCAGGAAGCCCGGCTCGTCGATGCCGTGCCCGGCGAGCTTGCCCCACATGGCCTCGCGCCAGGCGTCAGCGATCTCGCTGTCTGCGGCGCCACCGCGCAGCATCGCCCGCAGGTCGGTTTCGGTGCGGGCGAACAGGCAGGAACGGACCTGGCCGTCGGCCGTGAGCCGGGTGCGGTCGCACGCGCCGCAGAACGGACGGGTGACCGAGGCGATCACTCCGACAACCGCCGGGCCACCGTCGACGAGCCAGCGCTCGGCCGGGGCGCCGCCGCGTTCGGTGAGATCCGGGGTGAGCTCGAAGCCGGTGCGAAGGGTCTCCATGATCTCCCCAGCGGTGATCATCTCTGTGCGCTCCCAGCCGTGCTGGGCGTCCAGCGGCATCTGCTCGATGAACCGCAGCTCGTAGCCTTCGGCCACGGCAAACCGCAGCAACCCGACCGCCTCGTCGTCGTTCGTCCCGCGCAGCAGCACGGTATTGATCTTGATGGGATCGAGTCCGGCGGCCCGGGCCGCGGTCAACCCGTCGAGGACGTCGGAGAGCCGGTCGCGTCGGGTGATCGTGGCGAACCGCTCCTGCCGGAGGGTGTCCATCGAGACGTTGAGCCGATTGACGCCGGCGTCGGCGAGGGCCTGGGCGCGACGGGCCAGACCGACTCCATTGGTGGTCAACGAGACGTCGGGACGCGGCTCAAGCGCGGCGGACGCCGCGATGATGCCTTCGAGGCCGCGGCGGAGTAGCGGCTCGCCACCGGTGAAGCGCAGCTCGTGCACGCCCAGCTCGTGGACCGCGATGCCGATCAGCGCGACGAGCTCGTCGTCGGTGAGCTGTTCGGCGCGGTCCATCCAGTCCAGACCCTCGGCCGGCATGCAGTAGGAGCAGCGCAGGTTGCACCGGTCGGTCAAAGAGATCCGTAGGTCGGTCGCGACCCGGCCGAAACTGTCGATCAGACGGTGGTCATCGGGCCGGGCCGGGTCTCGTCGGGATGGCCCCCGCAGTGCGGGAAGGCCGAGCTCGGTTGCCGTCACTTCACGAGCCTAACCGTCTCAATCGCTGGCTAATCCTGCTGTGATCTAGTAGAGGAAGGGGATTCCGCACCTGCGGCCATTAGCGGCCATCAGCGCCGCACAAGAGCGACCGTCGGCCACCGCCTGACTCAGCGTGCATGGACGGAGATCACTCAGGTATGGCGACCCAGCTCCTGGCGGGCCACCGTGCGCATGTGCACTTCGTCGGGACCGTCGGCCAGACGTAGGCAGCGGGCCCAGCTGTAGAAGTACGCGAGCGGGAAGTCATCGCTCATTCCGCCACCGCCGTGGATCTGGATCGCGCGGTCGGTGATCGCACAGGCCATCCGCGGAACGATGACTTTGATTGCGGCGATCTCGGTGGCCGCCCCCTTCGCGCCGGCCCGGTCGATCAGCCAAGCGGTCTTCAACACCAGCAACCGCGCCTGTTCCACCTCGATCCGGGACTGCGCGAGCTGCTCCTGCACGATGCCCTGGTCGGCCAGCGGTCGGCCGAACGCGATGCGGCTCTGCGCCCGGCGCACCATCAGGTCGATGGCCCGCTCGGCCATCCCGATCAGCCGCATGCAGTGGTGGATCCGGCCGGGTCCCAGTCGCGCCTGGGCGATGGCGAACCCGCCGCCCTGCTCGCCGAGCAGGTTCGACACCGGCACCCGGACGTCGTGGAACTCGATCTCCGAATGCCCGTGTTGGTCCTGGTAGCCGAACGTTGGCAGGTGCCGTTTGATCTCCAGCCCTGGCGTGTCGCGGGGCACCAGCACCATGGACTGCTGGCGGTGCGCGGGCGCGTCCAGGTCGGTCTTGCCCATCACGATGAAGACCTTGCAGCGCTGATCGGCCGTGCCGGAGACCCACCATTTCTTGCCCGAGATGACGTACTCTGCTCCGCTTCCGGAGCCGTCGCGGCGCATCGTGGTCTGCACGTTGGTGGCGTCGGAGGATGCGACGTCGGGCTCGGTCATCGCGAACGCCGAGCGGATCTCCCCGGCCAGCAGCGGCTCCAGCCACAGCTGTTTCTGCTCCGGGGTGGCGAACAGGTGCAGCATCTGCATGTTGCCGGTGTCCGGCGCCTGACAGTTGATCGCCTCGGGGGCGATCACCGGTGACCATCCGGACACCTCGGCGACCGGTGCGTACTCCAGGGTGGACAGCCCCGAGACGCTGGGCAGGAACAGGTTCCACAGCCCGCGCGAACGCGCCTGCACCTTGAGCTCCTCGACGACCGGCGGCAGGTCCCACTCGGCCGCTGTGCCCCGACGCTCAGCGCGCCAGGCCTGGTAGGCGGCTTCGGCCGGCAGGACCGATTCGTCGAGGAAGGCCCGCATGCGTTTCGTGTAGTCAGCGGCGATCGCACTGGGTTCGAAGTCCACGACCTGCACCCAACCACACCCGCATCAGCCGCTGGTCAAACACGCAACTACGGACATAGTATCCGTATCGTGCCGCAGTTCAGGATTTCTGATGCAGCCCGACTCCTCGGTGTCAGTGACGACACCGTCCGGCGCTGGGTGGACGCGGGGACGCTCCCGGTGCGGCCCGATGCCTCGAACCGCAAGGTGATCGACGGGGCCGCGCTGGCCGCGTTCGCCCGCGATCATGCCAACTCGGCCCCCGATCCCTCCGACGTGCAGAGCTCCGCGCGCAACCGGCTGGTCGGGCTGGTCACCGTGGTCACCACGGACAAGGTGATGGCGCAGGTGGAGATGCAGTGCGGGCCACACCGGATCGTCTCCCTGATGAGCAGCGAAGCCGTCCGTGAGCTGGGCCTCCAGCCCGGCTCGCTGGCCGTCGCAGTGATCAAGTCCACGGCAGTTGTGGTGGAGATCCCCGGAGTAACGTCATGAAGAAGATCGCTGTTCTGGCCACTGGTGCGGCTTTGGTGCTGGCCGGCTGTGGCGGGGGCTCGGAGCCGGCCGCGCCGCCGCCTGTGGAAGCGCGCACGCTGACCGTGTCGGCCGCGGCCTCACTGACCGACGTGTTCGGCGAGCTGGAGAAGCGGTTCGAGACCGATAACCCCGGCGTCGACGTGGTGATGAACTTCGCAGCGTCCTCCACCCTGGCCGAACAGATCGTCAACGGCGCCCCGGCCGACGTGTTCGCCGCGGCCAGCCCCGCGACGATGAAGACCGTGACGGATGCCGGCCTCGCCATGGGGGAGCAGCCGATCTTCACCACGAACAAGCTGCAGATCGCGGTGGCAACCGGTAACCCGAAGGGCATCACCGGTTTCGCTGACCTCAACAAGCCCGGGGTCATCACGGTCGTGTGCGCGGCGCAGGTGCCCTGTGGATCGGCCACCGAGAAGGTCGAGAAAGCCACCGGGATCGCGCTGATCCCGGCCAGCGAGGAACCCGATGTCAGGTCCGTCCTCAGCAAGGTGACCTCGGGCAACGCCGACGCCGGCGTGGTCTACGTCACCGATGTCATGGAGGCCGACGACACGATCGACGGGGTGGCCTTCCCGGAGGCCGACAACGCGATCAACGACTATCCGATCACCGTGCTGAAGAACTCGGCCCACCCGGACCTGGCCATGGCGTTCGTCGCGCTCGTGCGCGGACCGGACGGGCAAAAGGCGCTGGAGGCGGCCGGCTTCGGGACGACGTGACCGTAACCGCTACAGCCACTACCGGCAGGCGGCCCCGGGTAGGCAAGCAGCCCAGCGCCGAGCGGGGGCCCGACCGGCACGTCGTTCCGGTCGGGCTGCCGCGCCTGCTGTGGGTACCGGCACTGGTCGGTTTCGCGCTGATCGCGCTCCCGGTGGTCGGCCTGGTCGTCCGGGCCGACCTGGTGGGTTTCCCCGAGCTGGTCACCAGCGTGGAGGCACTGTCCGCGCTCGAGCTGTCGATGCGCACCGCGGCGGCGTCGACGTTCCTGTGCCTGGTCTTCGGTGGTCCGTTGGCCGCGGTGCTGGCCCGCTCCACCGCGCGGGGTCTGCGGCTGGTCCGGCCGGTGGTGCTGTTGCCACTGGTGCTGCCACCCGTGGTGGGCGGGTTGGCGCTGCTGTACACGTTGGGGCGCACCGGGTTCGCGGGCAAGCTGCTCGACCTCGGGTTCGGCATCACGATCCCGTTCACCACGGCGGCGGTCGTCCTGGCACAGACGTTCGTGGCGATGCCGTTCCTGGTGGTGGCGCTGGAAGGGGCACTGCGCACCGTCGGCGAGCGTTACGAGTCGGTCGCGGCGACCCTCGGCGCGTCGCCGGCCACGGTGTTCCGGCGGGTGACGCTGCCCCTCGTGCTGCCCGGACTCGGTTCCGGGCTGGTGCTGGCCTTCGCCCGGGCGCTGGGCGAGTTCGGCGCGACGATCGCCTTCGCCGGCAGCCTGCAGGGCACCACCCGCACGCTGCCGCTGCTGGTCTACCAGGAGCGTGAGGTCGACGTGGACGGTGCGATCGCGCTGTCGCTCGTGCTCGTCATCGTCGCGGTGGTCGTGATCGCGGTGGCCCGGCCGCGGGGGTCGGAGGGTTTGCGGTGAGCAGGGACGCTCGGGCACCGGCGGCGGAGGGTTTGCGGTGAGCGCGGAGGCCCGGGTGCAGAGCCGGCCGGCCGGCGCGGCGTTGACCGCGGCGGTGTCCTTGCAGCGCCCGGAGTTCACCCTGAATGTCGAGCTGGCGGTGGATCCTGGAGAGGTGCTCGCGATCCTCGGCCCGAACGGGGCTGGGAAGTCGACCTTGCTCGGGGTATTGGCCGGGCTGCTGCGACCTGAACGTGGACGGGTGCAGCTCGGGGGGAGGCTGCTGACCGATACCGCGACGGGTGTGCAGGTCCCGACCTACCAGCGCCGGGTCGGCCTGCTGGCCCAGCAGGCGCTGCTGTTCCCGCATCTGAGCGCCGCGGCCAATGTGGCGTTCGGCCCGCGGTGTGCCGGCGTCGACCGGCGGGAGGCCGACCGGACCGCCCGGCGCTGGCTGAGCGAGGTGGACGTTGCCGAGCTCGCCGACCGCAAGCCGTCGCAGCTGTCCGGTGGGCAGGCCCAGCGGGTGGCGTTGGCCAGGGCGTTGGCCGGCGAACCGGACCTGTTGCTGCTCGACGAGCCGCTCTCCGCGTTGGACGTCAACTCCGGGCCGGCGATGCGGGCGCTGCTGCGCCGGGTGGTGCGCGATGCGGGCCGAACCACGATTTTGATCACCCACCACGTCCTGGATGCCCTGGTGCTGGCCGACCGGGTGCTGGTGATGACCGACGGCCTGGTCGTCGAACAGGGCCCGACCCGCGACGTGCTGGCCCGTCCGCGCAGCGCGTTCGCCGCGCGGGTGGCGGGTCTGAACCTGATCTCGGGGACGGCGTGCGCGGGTGGGTTGCGCACCCCCGACGGGACGCTGGTCTCCGGACAGCAGAGCGAACAGCCGGCGGCCGACGTCCCGGCGGTGGCAGTCTTTTCTCCCTCGGCGGTGGCGGTGTTCATCAACCGTCCCGGCGGTAGCCCGCGCAACGCGGTCGAGGTCGTCCTCGCGGCGCTGGAGCCTCGCGGTGACGTGGTGCGGCTGCGGGCGGTGGCGTCGCCCGGGAGACCCGAGTGGATCGACGGCCTCGCCGCCGACGTCACGCCGGCGGCGATGGTGGACCTGGCGGTCGAGCCGGGTGCGTCGCTGTGGTTCGCCGTGAAGGCCACCGAGGTGATGATCCATCCTGGTGCGCGGTAGGTCGGCGGTCGATCAGCTCTCGGTGCGAGCCGCTCTACGACGTCGTCCGAAATGTGCTCGAGCTGAGTCCGGCTTGGCCCACTCAAGTTCAGCCCGTGACGTGACAGCCCGCCGCCCTGATCGCGTCAGCCCTTGCAGGGGTGACAGATCTATGCTTAAGTCTGTATATTGATTTGAGGACGTTTAATGGAGGTTACTGTGAATATTTCAGATCTGGCCGATGACTGCGAGGCCCACGGGGGCGTGCTGGCCGTGTCGCTCGGCGACCTCCGGGACGCGGTCAACGCAGGCAAGCTCGGGAAGCTGGTCATGCATCGGATCGCGCGTGATCTTGAGGCGCATGGTCTCGGATACTTTCCTCGGCATCTGCTCGACGGCAACGATCAGCCTCGACAGGACCAGGAGGTTCGGATCTACCGCAAGGGCAACGCCACGACCGCCAGGGCAATCGCCGCAGTCTTGTCCCCGAGTGCGCAGGGTGACGACTTTCTGACGAGCCTGGCAGGCAACGACGCGCGAGACACCCTCGACCGCATCCGCGAGATCGTCTGCGTCGAGTAGCCGACAGCCTGTCAGATTGCCATGGAGCGAGGGCTTGAACCTTCCACGCTCGCGAGGACCAAGAAGAAACGGCCCCCTTGCGGGGGCCGTCGGGCTCAAGCTACTCACTTGAGCGGGGTTACCCATCGAGCGTACCTCGACGTGCGCTCCTACCGCTAGGGAGCATCGTGGAACGGGTCAAAGTGTACGTCGATGGGTTCAACCTCTACCACGGCTTGAGGCAGAAGTACGGTCGTCGCTATCACTGGTTGGACCTAGAAGCCCTGGTGAGAAGATTGCTTCGCCCTTCGCAGGCGTTGGTCGAGATCGACTACTTCACTGCTAGGATCCGACAGCAGCCCGAGTCCGAGCAACGCCAGGCCACGTATCTGGACGCGCTAGCGGTCGCCTGCGGCGCGGTCCGTGTGGTCGAGGGCCGCTTCCAGCGGAAGACACGGGAATGCCGGACGTGCCGAGCTACGTGGGAAGAGCATGAGGAGAAGGAAACAGATGTCAGCATCGCTGTCACGTTGCTGGAGGACGCAGTGAACGATGTTTTCGATGCTGCCCTGCTGGTCTCCGCCGACAGCGACCTTTGCCCTGCCGTGCGAGCGCTCGGGCGTCTCTACCCGAAGAAGCGGGTCGTCGCAGCCTTTCCGCCCGCGAGAAGCAGTGGCGACCTGCGACAAGCAGTCAACGGGGCTGCGTTCACGATCGGGCAGGCAAAGATTCGTAATTCGCTGCTACCTGCGACGATTACCTCGTCGGCTGGTGTCGTGTTGACGCGGCCCACCTACTGGCGATGACGCGGTGTCGCGCAGGGGGGAGCGACGGACCTGGCCGAGGCAGGGTGCGACCTCATGATGACGATCCGTCGACCTGTGAGAATGCACGGCTAGCTCGGTCGGCCTATCCGCGCCGTCGTCCGGCAGGAGTTGAGCACGCTCCGCCACTCCGGTCCGCTCGTACCAGCCTCCGCGGATCGCTTCCACGGCCGCTGGCCCGCGGTGGTAGCCGAGGATGTCCAGGTGCTGTTGCCAGGGTTTGATGCCGAGCACCGGGGGTGCCGTCGCAGAGGTCGACGCCGCTGAAGCGGATCTCGGCGTCGTTGACGCCCAGGATGCGCACCACGCTGAGCGCCAGCGGGTTGGGCCGGCTCGGATGTCGCGTGGCGAACACCGAGTCGCTCGCCGGTGTGACCGAGCATGAACGGCACGACGTGCAGGTCGGGTGCCGGTGCGATGCCGAGGTGCAGCCCGCTGATCAGCCACGCGTAGTCGAAATCCCCGAGTCCTTCGAGGCCCGTGGTGAACTCCGGAAGCATGATCAGGCGCGCCTCTTCGTGCTCGTTGCGCAGCGACTGGATCGGGGTCGTCGCGGGCTGCTCGCGTGCGCTGCGGACATATCCGATCACGCGCAGCGACAGAAGCTCCGTGGGAAGATGGGGCTTGCCACTCATTCGGGGATCCTTTGGCGCAAGCGAGGAGACAAGCGGGGGACTGATCCGGAGATGCGGAGCTTATCGTCACCCCATGGAGAACATGCGGATCTACGGTCGGCTTGGGTGGCTGATGCTGGTGCTCGGGCTGGTGTTCCTGGGTGGTTGCGCCGGTAGCGCGGCGCCGGCAGCTGCGCCGGCAACGGTTCCGGCCACGATCGATGCGCCCCTGCCGCCGCTCGGAACCGTGCTCCTGGCCGGAGATCTGAAGAACCCCGGCGAGCTGACCGTGCAGCAGCTGGCAGTGATGCCACAGCAGACGGTCGAGGTCAACTTCCAAACCGGCGAGGGCCCCGAGACGCACACCGAGACCGGGGTGTCGCTCTCGGCGCTGATCCCGCCCGACGCGCTGGCCACCAAGGACGGCGTCAAGAACGACCTGCTCGCGTTCGGCGTGCTCGCGATCGCCTCCGACGACTACGCCGCGTTGGTGGCCTACGGCGAGGTCTCCCCGGACTTCGGGAACAAGGGAATCCTCCTCGCGACGAGCGAGGACGGAATGGCGCTGGAGCGTCCACGCCTCATCGTGCCCGGCGACGTCAAAGGCGGCCGCTACGTCACCGACGTCATCGAACTGCGCGTCACCCGGATCGGCTGACCGCCGTCCGACCGCGCCCATCCGCCGCCCACGACGAACGAACGGCACTTTCGTCCACACCTAGAGGCTTATGCAAAAGTCCGGAGTTGATCTACTCGGACTGTCGCTGACCTGCGGCGATGTGGCGCCCACCAGGAGTTCTGCATAAGCCTCCTACTGGACGAAAGTGCCGTTCGTTGCGATCGAACTGGCTCCCGAACGCGCGGGGGATCGGGAGCCCCCGCGCGTTCGACGCGTCGCTCACGACGACCGAACGGCACTTTCGCTCGCTAGGTGCGTGCGAAAGTGCCGTTCGCTCGGATGCTATACCGGGTTCAGCGTGAGCGACTCCTCGGTGGTGAACAATCGTGATCGGATCATGAAGCGGACGCCCTCCGGCGCCTCGACCGAGAACCCGCTGCCCCGGCCCTTCACCACGTCGACGGTGAGGTGGGTGTGGCGCCAGTACTCGAACTGCGACTCCGACATGTAGAACCCGATCGGCGCGAGCCCCTCGACGGCGAGGTCGCCGAGGTGCACGTCTGAGCCGCCGATCTTGAATTCGCCGTCCGGGTAGCACATCGGCGAGCTGCCGTCGCAGCACCCGCCCGACTGGTGGAACATCAGCGGGCCGTGGACGTCGGTCAGCTTGACGAGCAGATCCGCGGCCGCCGGTGTCAGCGCCACCCGTGCGGTGGTGCCGGAGTCCGGCACCACCGGGACCGGCGCGTCCACCGTCTCGCTACTCATCAGAATCGGCTCTCATCAGAAGAAGCCCTGGGCGTTCTGCGAGTAGCTGACCAGCATGTTCTTCGTGTTCTGGTAGTGGTCGAGCATCATCTTGTGGTTCTCCCGGCCGACGCCGGACTGCTTGTAGCCGCCGAACGCCGCGTGGGCGGGGTAGGCGTGGTAGTTGTTCACCCACACCCGGCCGGCCTGGATGTCGCGCCCGGCGCGGTAGGCGGTGTTGCCGTCCCGGGACCACACCGCGGCGCCGAGGCCGTACAGGGTGTCGTTGGCGATCTTGATGGCGTCGTCGTAGTCGGAGAATCGGGCGACGGAGACGACCGGGCCGAAGATCTCCTCCTGGAACACCCGCATCGCGTTGTTGCCCTCGAAGATCGTTGGCTGCATGTAGTAGCCGCCCGACAGCTCGCCGCCGAGGTCGGAGCGCTCCCCACCGGTGAGGATCTTCGCGCCCTCCTGCCGGCCGATGTCGATGTAGGATAGGATCTTCTCGAGCTGATCGTTCGACGCCTGGGCGCCGATCATCGTGTCGGTGTCGAGCGGGTTGCCCTGCTTGATCTGCTCAGTGCGCTTCACGCACTGGGACAGGAAGTCTCGGTACATGCCGCCCTGGATGAGCGCGCGCGACGGGCAGGTGCACACCTCGCCCTGGTTGAGCGCGAACATCGCGAAGCCCTCGAGCGCCTTGTCGTAGAAGGCGTCCTGCTGGCTCGCGACGTCGTCGAAGAATACGTTGGGGCTCTTGCCGCCCAGCTCCAAGGTGACCGGGATCAGGTTCTCCGACGCGTACTGCATGATCAGCCGACCGGTGGTGGTCTCACCGGTGAAGGCGATCTTGCGGACGCGCTTGTTGGACGCGAGCGGCTTGCCGGCCTCGACGCCGAACCCGTTGACGATGTTCAGCACGCCCGGCGGCAGCAGGTCGGCGATCAGCTCGTTCAGGAGCAGGATCGACGCCGGGGTCTGCTCGGCCGGCTTGAGCACGACCGCGTTTCCCGCGGCCAGCGCGGGGGCCAGCTTCCAGATCGCCATCAGGATCGGGAAATTCCACGGGATGATCTGCCCGACCACGCCGAGCGGCTCGTGGAAGTGGTAGGCGACCGTGTCCTTGTCGATCTCGGAGATCCCGCCCTCCTG